>JAABUP010000430.1_pt1 | contig 93097 bp, 113 predicted proteins | sample 5559201 | NCBI WGS metagenome assembly JAABUP01 (sample SAMN10711887, study PRJNA513373) | rock metagenome | isolation source: Antarctica rocks | place: Antarctica | reverse complement strand
GGCTTGCCCATCACCTCCTCCAACACCTGTGCATCAAACAGCTGTAATCATGTTTATGTCACGTGAACAGAAACAACTTGAGCAGCAAGTAGCAGGTAGAGTGATCTTGATCAAATCTGGATCTTAAGTAAATCTGAAAGGGGCTAGGGTCGAAGCAAGCAAGCAACAGTGAGGAAGATATGTCAGCATAAAGCATTGATGCATGAGCTTTACTGTGGCAAACATCCCACAGGCTTGACTGAAACACGCTGTTGTGTGTCAACTGACATGGTGACAGGTCCACAGCACACCGCTTGATTCAACTGGACAGACTGCATGCATGAGGCTGGTTCTGAAGGCAGCTTCAGACAGTCACCTTTGCAGCAGCTTTGTTTACAATGGTGTCCTTGGGCATGCTGTAGGGGTGAGCCTTGAAACCTAGCAGCCTGAAAGCGACCTTGGCGCCATGAGGTGCATGCTTATCCACATGAGCCTCTAGAGCCTGCAAAGACAGAGGCAGCTTATCGAAGGTTGCTGAGCCGATGCACGAGTGGTGACACAGACTTGTGTTCCCGGCAAGCGATGCTGAGGTCAGGCATGAGGATGCAGTGTCAGCTTGTACTGCAGCATTCATAGCTTCTCAGATGATCTCAGGTACTGGTGGTGTGGCTGTATCTGTCATGCAATCACTCTCCTCTAGTTCTCGAGTCTGGTATGTGACACACCATGTTTCGAGGCGATTGAGAGCACAACACGGATCTTCAGCAAGCTCTATCAAAAAAGCTAGCGCAGAACATAGGAAAGCTGGAAAGCACAGCCTTGTAGGGATGCATCCAAGCCACCTGTACAATCTTGTCTGGATTCTGATTGGGGACCAAGCGGCATGACACTTTGGCAGTGGCCTTTGACGGCACAATGGTCTTGACGCCCGCTCCCTGGAAACCCCCCCAAATACCCACCACATCAAGTGTGGGCCGCAGCCACCTGTCGTAGGGAAGCAGGACTCAGCAGGTGAGCTGAAATTATGAGGTTAGCCCCTGAAACAAGGCAGATGTAGCATTTTCCTGACTAGAGGGCTTGACATGCATGCTATGTGCAGCTATGTGAGCATCTATTGGTTGTTTGGGACTTGGAACAGTGGCGGCATCAAAAAAGTTGCAAAGCACGCCACAGATGGTACACACCATACTGTGAAGCAAAGAAAGTATGAGTGAGTGAGTGATTGAGTGAGTGAGTGGGTGGGTGGGTGGGTGGGTGGGTGGGTGAGTGAGTGAGTGAGTGAGTGAGTGAGTGAGTGACGAGTGGATTGAGTCCTGTATGTAGGTGCCACTGACTGCTGAGTCCAGTGATGCAATTGTATAAACTGACGTATGCGTACCTGCGCTCCAGGGTGGTGAATCCCTTCTCCCCCACAGGGAGGGCGCCCCCAAGGGCCTGGAACTCTGCCTCCTCATCAAAGGGGAAAGCAGCTAGGTCGGCCTTGTCCTCGCTGGTCAAGGGCCTCACATCACTGCACTAGCACGAAAATCAGCGCTAGCAACCTGTTGAAGACCCAGTCTTTGATAACATTGCAAGCCTTTCCTGCTGTACTGCAAGAGACACTTGCTGGTTAGTAGGCGACTGTCTGTTGATAGCAGAACATGGTAGAGATACATTCTGTTTGGAAAGTTTGCAGGCACAGATGACGTGAAGCATCACGACATCCAGACTTGCTGTCTCACACGCACATGCAGAAGCAAGCATTGTAGCAAGGTCAGAAGAACAGAGCACTTATGACAAGCATATAGCTGGAAGTTCAGTTAACCGGCTGCAAGTTCATTTGCTCACTCATAGAAGCCTTCGACAGTGATGTGATGGTCGTCGTCAACCATGCCAGCCAGTAGCTTTGCCAGGGCATTAATTGGGTTCAACACTGTACCCCCCTTCATGCCTGCATACCGTATGGTAGTACGGTCGGTAGCATGGAAATTAGTACCAGCATGCAGCAGGATACACTGCAGCTGCCTCAAGCTCTTTTGCCAAGCAAGCATTTGGCAACCTGCGACGGCAGCAAGTGGTGGAAACCAAGCCTCTCAATTAGCTTCTGTGAGGTGTCACTTGGCAGGCACTGTCATTACACATACAGACTGTCATCACAAAAAAACAGGAAAGCAAAACAACTCTGAGTGCACATGTTGCAACTGCAATGCAAAGGTGGACTGCAGTATCTCAGACAGGCAACACTAAGGTTCCTGTGATGGCATTGTTGAGTTTCATCGGCTGTACCTGAATGCCGGTCTGATGCCAAGGTCTGTAGTTCTGACTGCAGTATGTCAAAGAGATAAAAGTAGGATAATTGTAATGGCAGTGGATGAATGTTTAGTGGACTGTACCGGAATGCTGGTCTGATGCTAAGGTCTGTAGTTCCACCTCAACAGTGATAGCACCTCTGAGGCCAATAGCCAATGAACCCTGGTCCCTGAAATTCTGGCCGCCGTCAGCAGACAAGGCGTAGTCTGCTTGCAGTAGTTTGCCATTCTGAGTTAGGAAGGTCTCAAAGTCTGGACTGCCTATCTCCTCTTGTCCCTCCAGCAGAAACTGTACGTAAGCATGGCAATGGCTTTGGATCATGTTGCTTGCTGAGTGGATGCATGCATGCATGCCATCAGGAATCCTCACTACAGACAAGATCAGATTGGAACAGATGTTGCCCAGGCTGTGCAGGATTTGCGTATGTTGCAGACATATAACTGGCATTTTGCCATGTTGATGCAAGAGAAAACGGTGTCATTGCCGCAAACAACACACTATGTGAGTGCAGACATGGTGCACCTGTGGCAAAGCGTCACGCAATGACGCTTTGCTTCACCATTTTGCTGCAGATGTGTTGCGTTTATGGGTGCAACGTATGCAACCACATATGCGACCACACGATCGCATTGTACCATAAGATTGTACCTTGACATTGACGGGCAGCTTGCCTTCTGATTTGAGCAAAGCTTCCACAGCTTGGATGGGCTGCAGCAGACCTCCCTTGTCATCTGCAGCGCCTCTGCCAAGGAACTCACCATTCACAAGCTTAGCATCAAAGGGCTTGTTGTTCCACAACTCCAATGGGTCTACAGGTTGTACATCATAGTGGCCGTAGATGAGGACTGTTGGTGCCCCTTTGGCATGCAGCCATTGACCATACACAAGTGGCTGAGACTTGGTGGGGTATATTTTGACCTCCTGTAGGCATGCAAGCAGGTTTGAGGATGCGTCAGAGGTCAGAGGATGACTATTCATATTGGAATGTCAGCACACAGCATGACCTACTCCCAAGGATCAGTGTCCAATGGCTTGTTGGCTGACTAGCATTTGGAGCATGCAGAAGAATGTGTGGTACTTAAAGCTACAGCATACCTCTAGGCCTGCTGTTTTCAGTCTCCCCTGCAGCCACTTGGCAGCTGACAAAATATCCGCATGATGCTCTGAACAGACCATTTCATGACCATTTAGTCATCCTGGCTTGGAGACGTCCATGATGCTACATCAATCCTGCCAGTAGTGTACTGTGCAGCAGTAAAATCGGATCATGCTGCTCACCAGGCAGTGAAGAGATTGAGGGGATATTGACCAGGTCGATCAGCTCCTTTGTGTACTGGCTTGTATGTTTGTCGAGGTAGCCAAGCGGGGCATCTGCGCTGGAAGAGAACACATTTGAAAACAGGCAGATTGTCACCAGAAAAAGGTGTGCCCCTGGGCTCGCTGCAGCGCGCATGTCGTGCAACCGAGAGAATTACGGGAGTTTGCAAAGACGGTTAGACCTGATCCTGAGAATGACTAGGAGCTTTGCAATGTCTCAACGCAGTCGCAGCACCATCTGGGCATTTCTCGACGGCGATTTTGCGCTTGGAACGATCGTCTAGTCGCGATTACGTCAAACTTGTCACAACTGTCAAGGAGGCGAAACGGCGAATATGTATTTGAACATAACTCAAGCGGACCGAGACTTGGGCAATGGATGATGTATTTGTGCTCACTGTGTGTACCATACACTGCTCTGCAATGGTAACGATGGTCCAACAGCACCCGGCCTACTGACAAGAGTATGTGAGCAGTGGTCAGCATATGCACTTGGTGATCCGCGTGTGCCCTGTTGCCCGCTTTCCATTCTGCCGGGCCGTGCAAACAAGCAGCAGAGAGATCTTCTTAGCGCAACGTACACATCAGATGTGAGCGCTCAATGCATGCCGAAGTTTCCGTAAGCGGTTCACTTCACACGTTTTGCTGCATATACAGGGGAAAGCGAAAGGTGCCTGCGGCTGCTGAGTCGCCTGAAAGTGCAAAGGAAAATGCTTTACAAACCACAGACAGGTGACTATGCAATTCAGGGACGCATGTATGGGCAGCTGACTTCATGTCATGCGTTACTTTGCATAAGCTCGGCTGATCTGTGCAGTGAAGCAGAAGGTGCTAAGCAGGCACCAGCAAAGCAGAGAGGCAGACAGACGGCTCCAGAGCAGCCAGGTATGGCTGCCAAGAGAAGCAAATTTTAGCACGGCACTCTTTCACACTGGCAGATGAAGATCGAGCCCTTTGTTTTCTGCAATTCAACCAGCATACAATGTCTCGATGAGGCCTCCACTCTATGATGGCCCAGCCATGCGAGTACTGAGCTGGAATGTTGCAAGCTTGCGTGCTATGCTGACAAAGGCAAGTACAAGTATCAAGCTACCCTGTCTGAAACAGAGCTGCCTGATGTGGACCTAAATCTCAAACATTCCTATGGAAACACGCGTGCTTCACTTGCATATATCTGTATCAGCCAAAAAGCAGCCGTGCTCTGGTAGTCGGCACAGTGATCGGCCATGGTTTCTGGTTGCCAAGGAGTGCATACAAGGTTGCATGTATGTTCATACCTGCATGAACAGTGCCCAACAGGACTGCACATGGGTGATGTTAGGGGCTTGACTCAAGGCTGTCACAGAGATGCTCATCTTGTCTATAGAACCCAGCAGCAATGAAGCAGCTGGTCGAGGCAGAGAACGCTGATGTGGTGTGCCTTCAAGAAACCAAAATGCAGGACAAGGCCATAGAGCAGATGCAGGCACTTGTTGGTCTCCCAGGCTGGCACTGTGCCTGGAACTGCTCTACTGCCAAGAAGGGCTACTCCGGCACAGCCATCCTCAGCAATGTGCACAAGCACCGCTGACTTTGCCATGTCTACATGTTTTGCATTGCATGACCTTTACTTACTCCACCAGCTGCTGATGCTAAGACTTCATGTTTCGTGTGTGACCAGTGTGAAGCTGCGTACCCTTTCCTAGACGTAAGTAGCCTGCTGTTGCAGGTGCTGTTTTCTTCCTCTGTGATGTATGGCAACTTTGTGACCATTGCTCAGCGTAGGGCTTTGGCCAAAGAGGCTCAGGAGCACAAGGACAGGTACTTCTGACAACTTGTCAGCTCAACTGCCTTGACAGATTAGTTTGAATGCTGAGTGTAATCTTTGCCTGTGTGTTGAGTAACGTGAGCGTTTGCGAAGCGTCCCTTCAGGGCATGCTGGCTTTGATTGCACGCAAGTCCTTTGCGCAAAACTCCCTTACCTGTCAGACTAGTCATGTTCTGTCAAGTGAGATCTGGTGTGCTACAGATTGAAGCAAATCGAGGACTTGAAGGTCAGCATGCAGGCCAAGGAAGAGTTTCTGTCGATGGTCTCTCATGAGCTCAGGACACCTCTGAATGGCATCATAGGTATGCTTCATTTCCATGCTTGACAGCAGGCTGCAGAAACTGGATTGGCCACGCATGCACTCACTCACTCACTCCCTCACTCACTCCCTCAACCACTTGCAAGGTCATTTGTTCCCTTAATCATTTGTTTGTCTGTTTTGACATCTCATAACTTACTGGGAATTGCTATTGCATTTGGAGCGTCTTCTGAACATGCCTGTGATACTTCTACTGGTTGTCTAGCTCGTACTGTACCAATCATGCACTGCCTAGCACAGAAGTTGTGCTGTACTTGACTGGCAGACCCTGGCAGATCACATGCATAGAAGCTGACTGTCATGAGGAATGTGCAGGCCTGTCAGAGGCCATGTTGCGAGGTGGGTCTTGGCAGTTGGGCGAAAAGGGCACTCACTACATCAAGACCATCAAGAACTCTTCGCACCACCTGGCAAACATCATCAATGACATTCTTGACGCTGCAGCTTTCTCTAAGGGTCGCCTGGTCATCAAGCGCGAGAAGGCAAGTCTGTATGCCGTGACACTGTGCTCTACTGACTCTGCAGCGGATTAGTTTGTTTTTCAGCCTGGCTGTTCTCTAGTGCAACTGAAATGTGCCCAGTGTGCTCAAGATGGTCTCGCTGCTTTGTTTTCAATCAACTGCCAGCAGATTGGCAATTTCGGTCAGCAGCAATCATGACCTGCTTGTTCCCAAGCTGATGCTTGGCATATGGCTGGTTTTGCCAGCCAGACTCAATTCAGTACCCATGTTGGTGTATGGTAGCCGACATGTGTCAAAGCACTGGCTGGTCTCTGATGCAGGTGCGAATGACGGTGGTGCTGGACCATGTGCTGGACACTGTGCAGCATCTGCTGAAGAAAAAGGTAGCTTTGGAAAGGGCAGTAGATCCCGACACGCCAGACATTATTGCAGATGGCAGCCGGATTGTGCAGGTGTGTATTGACCTTGCTCTTGATTATGTATTTTTCATGCTGTATAAAGCTAAGCACCTTCAACAGACAGGACATAACATGAGACATCATAACCACACTGTCACCTGCTCCATGTCCTCACACCAGTCACTTTCCTTTTTCAATATTGTTGGGGCAAGAAAGGCATACAGCAAAGCAGTGTCTTGCATTCATGCAGTCTGCATGCATCTGTCAAGCCGTGTCTGTGTGGCAGCGCATCTGCATTACTTAAAAAGGAGGTGACTGCCTCCACAGGTCTGCTACACTCATCTCTTTACATTTTGCTCAGCACTCAACAGCGCTGTTGTGGCTGCACGCATCAGTGGCTCTGCTTTGCTGCCGAACAACAACAAATCTAGTACCTGGTTGCTTGCTACATTCAATTGCATTGCATCATTGTGCCATGCTCAGAGATGCCATGCAAAGCCTGTTTCTGTGATGCCGCAGATCATCTTCAACCTGCTGGGAAATGCCTTGAAGTTCACAACTGAGGGTTATATTCGAGTCACAGTGAAGCCCTTGCCAGCAGCTGGCGTAGGCATGGACATGGTGCAGCTCAGCGTCGAGGACACAGGCTGTGGCATTGCCAGGGACAAACAAAAGCTCATCTTCGAGGCATTTGGTCAGGTGTGGTGTGTTGACATGAAGCTATTGCTTATCGGCACCCTGGTCTCTCAAACCAGTGTCCATCTGGCGCATCAGCAATGGCTGTCCACCGGTGCCGAGCTATGCATTGGGGGTGACAGCCTGTCTTAGTCATGATCAAGCACACTCAAAAGGGGACTGCACTGTCATGCTCCAAGCCTTGGTACCATGCACTCTGCTTCTGGCCATGGTGCAAATTCTGGATCTGGCCATGGTGTGAACTCTGATGCTGGCCATGGTGTTCTGTGCGGTCCTGTGAAGCTGTGTGAATAGCCTGATCCTTGCAGGTAAAGTGTGCATGAAATTGCAGGGTGACATGAGTGCAACCAGGAAGTTTGGTGGCACTGGGCTGGGACTGAACATTACCAAAAGCCTCATAGAGGCACATGGCGGGAGCATCTCTGTGGAGTCTGTCAAAGGTAGCAGGCAGTTGCTGTATACTCTGTACCTTCCATGGTGGCTTTTATGTGCTATTGCTTGCACAACCTGGCTGTCTGATGTGTTTTTTTTGTTGGTGTGACTTTGTGGACCTTCTGGCAAGCAGTCCTAAAGCAATTTGATGTTTTCATAGATCCAAGAGGTAACGCACAGCACCCAATCACCCATTGCATATGAAAAGGGCTGCCTCCTTTGCATAACAGATGTCATTCAGTACCTTTGACAAGTCATTGCATCCCCTTTTGCAGGCAAAGGGTCCACATTCACAATCCGGCTGCCGGTGAACCCTAGTACTCCCAAGGTGTCCAGTGAATCCTCTCGGGACAATGGGCAATTCATGGGCTCCAACAGCCCCAGGGCCACAGTCGAGGCAGGTTCCTGGCTTGTTCTCGTTACTCATGTCATCTCTGCAGTTCAGTCGTGTACAGCCACTTGTGTCATGTCATGCTGTCGCCTGTGGTTGCACTGTGATCGTGTGACTGCTTGATGGCAAGCCAATGTGCAGGGAACGAAGGTTGCTGGTTGCTGTACTTGCTCGTGAGGCTGCATTGTGCTCTGCGGCAGGCCACCTGACCTCAACCATGACATGCATCACATCTTCCCAGCAGTGTTGAGTTGTATGCAGGATGTGCTGTTCACGCCACAGAAGGGACGAAGTGCCCCCAACTCTTTGGAGGAAGCACGGGCAGAAGAGGGCCAGGCAACGCAAACAGCAACGTTGAAGGCTGCAGCGGCAGCCATGGTTCCCAAGCGGGTATGCGTAGTATGCAACAACGCATACTACATACATTAAACCTGCTGCGGCACAGATGCTGGTCCTGTACAGCATTGCAGAGTGCAAAACAACATCACTACAGTAGCTGTTGTGATGCCTGCTTACAAGACTGCCTGATTGCTGTCCTTTTGCTATTGCTCTTGAGCACATGCACATTGCTTGGCATTCTACACTTGCTCCCTGTCACTGCTCCCTGTAGCTCTCATTGTACTCAAAGCAAAGTCAACACATCCTGCAAGCCAGTGTAAGCTTCTGTCAGATGCAACAGACTGCCTACCATTGCTGCATCTACCGTCAATCAGAAATCCCATGCATTGCTTCAAACTCTCATGGTCCTTGCAACCAACAGCACAGCGCTTGGGTTCCTTTCATGTTTTGCATTAGTCACGCTTCTCTCATGGTGCTTTGTGACCGGTGCAGAGCGGGGTGACAAGCACCCCTATAAACCCCGTCGACAGGGTGAGCATGGAAGGGGGCCCAGGCCCAGTGATACCTGGCCAAGCCCCAGCTGTGTCATATTGCCTGGTCAAGTTCGACAGCAGCTCTTCTGGCATGCCTGGTGACACCCCCGGCCGGTTTATGCTGTCGGGAGAGAGCGCAACAGCCTCCACCAACCTCTTCCAGACTGCATCCCTGGCCAAGTCTAAGAAGGTGGCTACTGCTTCAACTACTGCACTGCATTGCGCTCCTTGCAAACCTTTGTTGCTGCACAGGCTGCATCAAGGCAGGTACCTTGCTGGGGGTCACTCTTCTGGGCCGTGTTGTAAGCATGAGCTAGCTGTCCACAAGACAATGTTGTCCTGAAGTCTTTAGCCTTCATTTGCTGTCTACTGTCAATGCTCTCTTCTGCAAGCACCATGAGCATGCCAGCAAGCTCTTTCAGGCTGGGTCCGTATTATGGTGTGGGCAATGACTGGTCCTGTGTTGACGCTTGCTAAGTGAGACTGCCAGCCAGCTGCCATCAGATGCAGCTTCAATGGTCATCTCTGGCAGCAGCATTGCAGAACAGCGTGTTGCTCCCAGCTTTGTGGCACGTCAAACACAGCAATTCAAAGACCTAGTCATGACAAGAAGTTTGTGTTGATGTAGCATCTACCCAAGAGGGCCGCGAGCAGGATCCAGACAGGAAAGCCGACTCTACCAGGTGAGTTTCCCATTATGTACATCATCTGTTTTCTCAGGCTGCTCTCAAGCTTGACCTTAGCCTCCTCATCCAAAAGTGCAAGAGACTTTCTAGAGCGTCATACAAAACTGCTGTCATACAACGCTGCGCCATGCGCAAAGCCGTGTTTCCACAGTATATCCCACCTGTACATTTGCCGCAAAGTTTGGTCTCCTGTGTTTTGGCAATCATGTGCTTTCTGGTCCATCGACTTGACAATGCACTTCATGCATGCATACCAGTGTGAGATGCTTGCATTCATGCTGGCTTCCCTGGGCAGCTCGTATAATACTTGGCTTCTCATTAAAATTGACGCCGAAAGGTGTAGTCTTTTCTTTCTTTTCTTTTCTTCATGCTGGCTTGCCTCGTGGCGCAGGTACACCCTGTAGCATGAAGGATGGCAGCTGCCTGACAGACCGCAAGTCTACCCACATGGAGGCCCATGGCTCCACGCTGATCTTGACGGTGGATGATGAGCCCACCAACCACCTGGTCATTGAGGAGATCGTCACCTCCCAGGGCTACCAGGTACAATGGTTCTGCGCCAGCTTTGCAGCAGCAGGATTACTTGGCCGCCTTCTGCAGGCGTGATTGCAACAGCAGAACCGCATAACCCTCGTCTTGCAACAGCAGGATTATGTGACCAGCCGTATGCATCACAGATGTAAGGGCAGAGATGCCAGCTCTGCATCGAAATGCATCAGCAACTGTGATGATATGCAAAGAGGCAGTCTATTCAATGAGCTTGCACCCTGACATGCAAGCGGTCTTACACCAAGCACCCTTGTCATTGCGGTCAACCTAAGCTGAGGTCCGTCTGTACGTGAAAGCTTGTTCTTGTTGCGTAGGTTCACTCAGAGCTGGCTGCAAGGGATGCACTGAAGTGGGTGGAGGACAGCCCCGTCCTGCCAGATCTGATCTTGCTGGATTGCATGATGCCAGAGATGTCAGGCCAGGAATTCTGTGTGGAGTTGCGCAAGACTGTGCCAGAAGCTGTGGTGCCTGTCATCATGATCAGTGCCAAGACAGACGAGGAGAACATTGTGAAGGGACTGTCACATGGCTGCAATGACTTCATCTGGTGAGTGCATCTCGACAGGCCGCGTTTCTACACCTGGCGATCTGTCACAGTTTTGCAAGATGTAAGCCTCGACTTTGTTCTGAATATGGACAAGCTGCAGAGCACTGCTGCTTGCCTGTGCATCTTGACTGCAATGATGAGGTGCTTCAGCAACACAGCCGCTTATCTTCCTTGTGTATCAAGGAAAGTAATGCACATGTGCTGCCAAGCTCAAGCTCATTCTGTTGCTAATGGCGGCTTCTCTGGTCTGTATCAAGCCCATCAAGCAAGGGGCAGACACCAGTTTTTGCTGTCAACTGCAAGGCAATGGACTGCTGACTGTGGCTTGTGGAATGTGCAGCAAGCCAGTGAAGCAAGGGGAGCTGCTGGCGCGTATCTCAGCCCAGCTGAGGGTGAAGGCAGACGCGACCTGGGTGCAGTCCATTGTGAAGGGGGTCCTGGAGGACGACTCAGAGGCCATGAACATCCTGCAGACCATCCTGCCTGAGCCCATCATCTCCCGTATTCAGGTGTGTAATCTCATGGTCCTCAACAACAGTACTTGACAACTGCCGTGTCATAAGGGGCAACACCCGGGTGCAGAGAACTTGATGCGTATGGTCTGCAAGATAATCTTGCAGAATGGCTTTTGGCACTGGAATGGACGTCATATGAACCGATTGCCAAGCTCAATCTGAGATGCAAGTCTGTTGCTAGAAGGCTGTCAAGGCAGAGCATGCACTGTCTTGTTATCATTCAATGTTGTGCCATGCTGCTGTCTCAGTCCTAGTCATAACGATGATGTCTCCCACACCATGTGCTCAGCCTTTTGTCCTTTGCAGCCCTAGCGTACCTGCAGGCATTGACATTGACTGTACATGAGACACTCTCATTCAGCATTTGGTCTCGCAGGAGGGGCAGCATGTGATCGGAGATGCATACGACCATGTGGTCATCATGTTCAGTGACATCGTGGGTTTCAGCACCATGTCTTCCACCATGTCCGCAGTGGAGGTCTTCCTCATGCTCACCAACCTGTACTATGCCTTTGACCGCCTGGTGGACAAGTACGGAGTGTACAAGGTGGAGACCATTGGCGACGGCTACATGATTGCTGCTGGTGAGAGCTCGCATCAGTAACTGCTTCTGTGCCTGTACGCCTGGTGCGCAGTGTTGGATTGTGTGAGGCACAGACCATTGGCTGCTGCTATATGTTGCTGCTGGTAACAGTTTTGCATAACTCACCGCGCTCTGCCTTACAAGGCATGCCGGGCAGGGTCAAACAGCTCAACCTGGGAGCCATTGTGACAGCCTTATGCTTGTTCCTGAGCAGTACCAGCATCTGCATGATGCAAGCTTGCTTTTGGCATCTGACATTGCTGGCATTGTGATGACAACACCTCTGCCAACTGTGGGGTGATTAGCAACAAGCACCAGTTGGCAGAGGTGTTGCCGCATCTGTGTGCTGATGCGTGTTTGCAGGCAGATACAGCATCCTATGTGCACAGATCTCTGCTTCTGGTCATCTTTGATTTAGTCATGGCATACCCCGATGGATGCCGCTAAATTTACATTTCTGCCAAGGCTAAGGCCTACCCCATTGGCTCTTGTGTAACAGGTCTCTGCTTCTGGTCATCATCTGCTGACATGACTGTGTGTTGCAGGACATGACGAAGACCCTGCCAAGGCAGCCATGGGGAAGCCTCTGGAGCGCATCATGAAGATGGGGGCGGCCATGCTGGAGGCAGTCAGGGCCTTCAAGCCCCCATCTTCAGATGGCAAGAAGTTTGAGATCCGCCTAGGTGAGTCTATACACCCTAGTTGCACATTCCCTTTCCGTGCTATGCAAGCCCTTGCGCTTACGCTGTCAACTCTGCAGGCCAACAGCAGCACCATCCACTTGTCATGCTTGCATGCAGCGTATTGGGCAATTTGGTGTGGACATGATAGAAGCAACCGGCTTGCATATACACTGGTGCAGTTGTTGAATGTTGAGACTCGATCACTGAGCATGTACAGCAACGTTTGTTCTCTGTACATGCTCTTTCCCCATTGATCTCCGCGGATCAAGGCTGGCAGCTGTGACTTGTACTCATCATATTGATCCAGCAAGTTTGTGTGGTGACACCAGCCTTGCCATGTGTTGTCCAGGTGTGCACTGTGGAGCAGCATATGCTGGTGTGATTGGCATGAAGTGCCCCCGCTACTGTTTCCTGGGAGACACCGTCAACGTGGCCAGTCGCATGGAGAGCAACAGCTTCCCAAGCTGCATGCATGTCAGTGATGCTGTGGTCAAGGGGCTGCAGTCTCAGGCTGACAAGTTTGCTCCCCTGGGGGAGCGTGCCATCAAGGGCAAGGGCAACATGATCACACACCTCTACAAGGTTGGTTCAGCTTCCTGTGGGCTCCTTCAAGACTTGCCAGCTTGAGCCCGATTGATGCTGTTTGGTTTTTCAGACTGCAAATGGGTCACACTTGTAACTGTGTTGTGTTCTTGCCAGCAAAGCTGGACCTGCCCCTCTAATTGTTGCAGCATCCCTGACACAGGGTGAAGCTGTCCTTGAGGTTGTGCCCACAAACACGACTCATGTTACTGTCCGCTTTGTTGTTCCTGTTCCAGGACACATCTCTCAGAGCACGAACAGAACAGCTGCAGAATGACACCCATGTCGCATTCAGTGGCAATTACAAACAGCTAGCCTGGCTGCGATTATGTCTTGGCCATTTACTTTTTCCCTCCCCTGCTTTCTTGCCTTAGCACCTTTCTCATCTCAGTCACAGTGTACGCTGCCAAAAATGAACACAGCAGTGATCTTAGTCTGCATGGGCATGTGTATGTGGTGGCAGTATCAGTTTGCGTACTCGCCGGTGGCACATTTGTCCACATGGGTTGTGACAGCTGTCGATGCTGGAACACAGGTGGGTGACTGGGAGGAGGCCCTGGAGAAGTACAAGGCCAGCCGAGAGGAGGCTGCAGCCCTGGCCAACTCTCAAGCAGCGGTGATGGAAAACCGGGCCATGAGTCTTGCTGAAGGTCAGTCTGCGCCCTTCTTGGCAATGAGCTGTTTGGGTCATATCTGGCGCCCGTAGGCCTTGCTGGAATTGGCACATGCTGTGCACTGACGTCTTTGCTCCTGTGACACATGCCTGTGACATCACAAAGGTGTACCATTGCCTGAAAAGTGCTCTGATGTCTGCACCCCTCATGTGGTTATGTATGAGCTGCATACAAAACAGTGGCGGTGCGCAACACCCCTCTTTGAATTTGCAAGCTTTCGAATGTGTTTCGAAAGGAATGTGTTTGTAGTGCAAATTCCATTGCTCCCAGGATCCAGGTGAGCTCGAAGTTTGAGGCTGCCACTGCAACTGAATGTGCAGCTCTCTGTCTGATGTGTCATAGGCCTCCTGCACCCTAACTTCCTGCTGTCTTGGTTGCAGGTGGTCTGGGGATGAGGAAAACTTTGAGCCCTCAGGCCACCAGGAATCTGATCAGGTCGGGGAGCAAACGGGCTGAGGCCCTGGAGGTCTTGACAGCCCAGGTGGCTGAGCTGCAGAACACTCTGCAGGTCAGGCCCGACCCCCTGCTTCATGTCTCACTTGCTGCCTGCCAGTCATCATGCCTACCAGCCTCACATTGCAGTCATCTGGCTAGTTTTTACATGGGTTGACAGTAGTCAGCCTGTCTTGACACCGTAAGGATGATGGTGCAGCAGAAGTATTGTTGATCACTTTGTATGGAGAATGGACATACCATATTTGAGATTTAGGCTTGGCACACCGTGTACAGCAGTTGCTTTGGTAGCTGCCTATGCACATCCCAGCTACATCCATCACATTGTTTTGCACGTATCAGCGAGGGCCAGATGTTTCAGTGATGCATCTGGGTGGGTTGCTGATGGGATCTCAACATGTGTGCTGGCAATGCAGAGTGAGAGGGGACAGAAGGAGATCAGCGCTGCTAGGGTACGTGAAGTGGAGGTGCAGCTGGCTGGTGCCCAAAACAGCCTCAAGTCAGAACGCCTGCTACTGCAGCAGGCAAGCCTTGTCACATCATCATGGCCTCTCAAAACATACCCATCACCAGCTCCTGCATTGACGTGCTTGGATGCAAACCTGGCACTGACATCACCTGTCAAAAGGGAACCTGACGCACTGCCAGAACATCCCTCTGCACTTGCTACCTTCCGGATGTGCAGACTGGCAGTTTCTTGGCCGCATTTGGCAGCAACTGACAGCCAACAAATGCATCTGGCAAAAGCTTGCAAGCGCACATGACGCTGACATCCGACTCCTGTCATTCTTGTCTCATCACGGGTGCAGGTTCAGCAGGAGATGAATTTGGTGAAGTCACAGCCTCTGAAGAGCTCCCTGGAGGTGATAGGGGCCCAGGTCAAACTGGAGGCTGCTAGCATCGGCCCTGCCACCGCTGCACCTCCCCTGCCAGGCTGCAGTGTGCGCTCCCTGCTGCAAGACATGGGTCTTCAGGTACACCTCTCTCCCCTGCCTTTACCTCATGCTCCTTGCTGCTGGCTGTGACCCCCTCCCGTAGCCTGCCAAGGGCACAGCTGTCTTGACTGGCAGGCAAATGACCAGCAGGCAAGCGCAGTGACTCTGTTCTGTAAGTGCCATTGTTGCAGGCAGGATCTCCCTGCTGGATACTTTGGGCATCGCAGATGGATCCCATGATATGTTCAGTCATGTGCACGAGGTGCCTCTTTGTGTTGATTGTGTGTCTGCTGGGTGCAGTGAAGTGCTTGGCAGAATTCACACAAGGCTGCTGCAGCCTATGCTGTGCACTGTTGTGCATGCATTTGTTACCGTCTGTTGTGGATCTGCAGGAGTACGTGCACAAGTTCGAGTCAGAACATGTGAAGCTGCACATGCTGCTGGGGGTTGACCACCGTGGCTTGGAGGCTCTGGGGATGCACTCATATGGTCACAGGGAGCAGCTGATTGAGGGAGTGAAAGAGTATTTAAGGGCATACCTCAGAGCAGCTGAAACGACCACCCATATCAGTGCAAAGTACTGAAGACAATGTCACGCCAACAGCAGAATTGCCATTGTACCTCGACTCAATACACTAGCCAGTAAGTGTGCATGCATTACTGCAAGACATGGCTGAGCAGTGTGTTGTACAGGTATGCCAGTTTTGTGGATGAAGCCTCAATCCAAAGCACTCAGTAGCACTTAATAAGGTCTTGTGGTCCCCAAAAAACGTATGATGAATCCGATCTGCTGTGGTCTATGATAGGGTGAAGGTGTTGTTGTCAAGAGCTGCTCAGCTGACAGTCCTTCTTGACATGACATCAGGGTGTGGCTGTGTGGTGCCTCTGTGTTTTCCCTTACTTGGTCAGAGAGGCGTCGGCTGTGTGGTGATGGTCTCTGGCCCAAAAGAGTTGCACAGCATGAATGAATGTCACAGAGATGTGCCACCGTGTGTTTGCTGTGCAGTCACTCCTGCAAGGATACATGGCATTTGATATTGTTAGATGGATGAGATATTTTTGCACTGTTGTCGTAGTGTGGTCTACCAGATGTGTTTGTGCCTTGTACAGTCCTACTTTGCAACCCTCTTTCTTAAACTGGGTGGCTACACACCTGGGAAGCAGGCATCAACATGCGTCACTTACTTTCAGGCTAACTTTTGATAGTAATAACCAAAGGCAACTGTATGTAAAGATTGGCAATCAGATATTCGGAGTCTGTAGCTTACAGCATGTGTAAGGAACCTATTTCGGCTTCGATGGTCACATGCATTATGCTAGCTGCATGACTGGTTTGCATGAGCACATGTGTTATGCTAGCTGCATCACTGGTTTGCATGATCAGATGCATCATGCTAGCTGCGTGTTACTGGTGTTGCATGTATCATCATGTGATGTAATAAACGCCACACAACGATACCATATGTTGATGACAGCAGGCACTTTCTTTTGATGTTTGTATCTGGTTGCAAGTCCTGAGCGTGCAGCTGTGACCCGCTTAGATGCGAGATAACATGTATGCGTGCATGATCGTGGTGTATTACCCCCAGTCAGGCGTGAGAAACATGTCATGGTGCATTGCATCCTCTCCGTCAATACATCGACCCAAAGTTCTGTTGTTGCTGGATTGATTCCACATGGGATGTGGATTCCTTGTCTGGACCAAATTTGGTTAACTTGCCCGGATCAATGTTGTTAGCATCACTCTGAACAGTGAGGACTTTAGTTTGCATAGTTCAGGTACAAATTGATGTCACTCATGTCCTCATGCCATTATCTACAGCTAGACTGTGACCTAGCCCATGATTGCCATTGCCACAGTCTTGCTGTGCATCATGCACAAATGAGAACCTCAGACAGTGACTACATTCCCAGGGGTCAATCACTGGAAACTTTCCCTTTTAAGGTGAGACTGGCTAGCCAATGTCTGATATGAGAACTCACATTCTCTCTTTTATGCATCAACAGCTCTACTTGACTCATACAAATTGCCCCCTTGCGCTACATCCCCAGGTTTCGCTCGCCACCAACAAACATCAAAGCAGTTCACTCAGTGCGCTTGTCCATTGGCATTGCCAAGCACCAGTGCTCGGTACTTGCCCAGCGCCCAAATTGGAAAGATATTTCTGCACCAAAGATATAAACAATCAGCACGTCAATCTGAAATGGCGTATCCCTTCATGTGAGCACTGACTTATGCATACCCAAAACACATGCATTCAGTAAGCTCAGCGGCAGTGCCAGCATCTGCAATAGCAGCAGCAGCAGCAGCAGCAGCAGCAGGTGTTTGCTGTGAGCCTGGTCCCTGTCCAAGACCATCAGCTGAGTTGATTTCTGCAGACAAAGAGGTTCTGAAGTCCACCTGTAGTTGGCATAAGTTATCATGCAGTTCCTGTTGAACACGCCGCTGATGTGCTGCTGAGGCCAGTCGCCGCTGCTGAGCTGACTGTTCATCAGACACCGGGCAGCAGCATCCAAGGGCCGCCTGTATGACCATATCAAACCTAATCAAGCAGGTTTTGGGGACAAATGCAGTTTAGACCAAAGGCACTGGCATGCCAGCACCGGGCATTGACAGAGCCGTATATGCAAGGCATTGCAGAGAGACAGACAATATGTGCGTGATTTCAGCGTGTTAATGCAGCCATGGTACAATGAGTATTACAAATGCTACATGAAGGCAACAGATGAATCACATGGCGGTCGGCATAAAAGAATGTGGCATTCAGCATGAAAGCACATGGCATACAGCTCAAAGGCACAGAGCATATGTCATGAAGGCACGTGGCATACAGTGCACCTGTCCTTCTTGTGGTAGCCTGCAGCCAGCAGTGCCAGCAAAGCCCAGGCTGTGTTGACCACATGTGAAGACTCTTCAGGCAGCTGATGGTATTCCTGCACATTACAATTCAACTCTCACTTGATGTTTGCCCGGAGTACTGTGGGGTCTGGTATGTGAAGCCAATGTGACAGAACTTCGCGATTCACAACTGCTTTTGCAGGTGTTACGTTGAATGGCTGCACAGCAGATGTAGCCCTGCGACTCGGATCAAGTTGAAGGCATTTTGGCTGACACAAGCATTATCTGACGAGCACATGAAGGGGGCTTTCTCACATGTTCGCTGCACCACACAAGTGTTGGTGGCTACAAGTAAAAGCTGATGTTTCAGCCACTGAAGTGACCAAGTAGTAATGTGCTGCATGATGGTGCACAACATGCATAGAGTCGCTGTCCCATGTATTTACATTTGGCAAAAAGTGCAATATGCAGGTCAACGAGCATCAGAAGTACCTTGGTCTGTGAGGAGAGGTAGGACTCCGCCCAGCCGCCATCCTTGCGCTGCTTACTCACCAGGAAGTCACAGGCCTTGGACTGGGCCGTGCTGTTCTCAACAGTCTCTTGGAACACTGCTAGTGCATCACACCTGCAAAGGGCAGGGCGTACTGCAACCAGCTCCTGTTGTTTCCCAGAATACCAATGCTACATTTGCAGCGACTGCTGGCACTTATCACAGTTGCTTTTGACAATGCACTACACAGATATGGGATAGATGTCAAGCCACCATAGCAGACTTTAGGCTGTGCATGACTTCTAGTAGAACGCTAATTTGCTGATAATCTTGCGCACTGTTCACAACTGCTGTACAAAAGCATGGTTAAGATGCAATGGGACAGAGCGTGTGTCAGCCAATCAACACTTACAGAGTGTTCCAGCAATGCAAACGAGAAGCAGCCGACAGATAACTTGGTGTATCACACTGGCAACATGTGGGGATGACAGGCCAGCAGGCATGATGCAAGTACATACAATCTGCAATACAATCTGCAAAACAGTGTAAGAAGTGCTTACCCAAACCAGGCTGCATATGTGAAGCAGACGCCCCAGTTGCCATACCAGGACCCGTCGGATCTCTGCATACTCAGTATGTACTTCCTCCCTCGTGTCTTAGAATTGCTGATCTCCTCTGCCCGATGACCAGGGTACTTCTTGCCAAACTTGGCAAGGGCAGCGATGCATGTTGAGCTCAACTCAACATAGGAGTAGTCTATCAGGATGTCCCCAAAGGTTTCTGATGGGTTGATCATCTGCATGTGATGCACCACACCACTGAATGGTGGATTTCAACTTTCTTGAAACATTGCCTGGACATGCTCGTCTAAATACATTAATATCAGCTTCATATGGGAGTATACCATTCGTAGCATGTCCCCTGAATTCTGCTAGTTGTTATTGACCTGCAGAGAGACACGGTCATATAGAACACTCTGCTGTGTCAACCAGACTTGTCCCCTTCACTCGAGGCAGTCTTTCTTACACCTGGTTATGTAACCTGTGCAATCAGCAGAGCAGAAAATCGACCCGTTGCATGGGGCAGGAGCCATGTCTGACTCACACACAATTTGCAGCGCAAACGCTACAGAGCTTGGGTCACTGCTGGGTTACCAACCGTTTACAAGTTGGTTGAGCAGTGTGAAATTGAAAATGCTTGCATTCTTATATAGGTTGCCTCATTACACGCACAACACTCAAGCGCATCTGGCCATGCTTCAAAACTAAATACAAAACACACATCCAGCACAGGGTGTCAACGCATGCTGCGATGCACATGCATCATCGCAACACCTTATGACAGGGTGTGAAGTGCACAGACGGACACACCTCCAGAATGGGGTACGAGCGCGTGCTCTCGTACGTGGACCAGCCGCCATCCGCATTCTGCAGAGACAGGATGACATTGACGCAGGCATAGATGCGGTCATCTGGAATGGCTGGCCCCACCAACTTGTCATCCAGCTCTGCTAAAGCCAAAGCAGCCTGCATTCCAAGTCTGCTCAGTCCAAAGGGCCTTTGTGTTGCATGCTTGTTCAAGTCATGTTTGTGCAACATGCTTGCTCGGTCCATGTTTGCTGACACACAGCCATGCTTACACTTGTCACAGGGTCGCTTGTCAGCCACTCTTGTCACTTGTGCAGTGCGCTTTTTCTAGGCTAGCAATCAGGCAGGAGTTGTCATAGCACAATACACCACAGTCAGACTAGCTCCTGTCTACATCACAACGTTACTCACTGGGCCAATGCCTACACGGATAGTAGACATGATGAACTGCTTTGACCTTCAGAACAATACATGCTAAAACCTCATCAAATCAAGGGTTTGAGCCTTGATTGGAGCATGAAGACAGCAGATTCAGACAGTAATTTTTCGACAGCAGCAATCCAAAGCATGGTTTGCTTACCTTGAGGCCATCAGCACTGCAGTCAGAGATGGGCCAGCCGTGATCCCGGGTGGAGAAGGGCCAAGCTCCCTTGCTGATGTGGCGATACCAGCGAGACAAATCCCCGGGACAATCCTCTCTCACCTGCATTACATCAAATTGAAGACTGGGTTCATGGTGTCGACAGTTTTACTTGAAGGTGATTTCATTAGAAATCTAACGATCATCAGATTAGCAACTTACTCACACTTAGATTGTTATCCTAATTGCAATCTGTGTTGCAGCGAGTGGCACATAATGTAGTTTGCCACGCCAGTATTCATACAGTCGCATTTGGTGTGCTTGCAGGCGTATGGCAACATGTTCCAAAGAGAGACTGATGTGTAGATGTGCTCTTATGCTTACTTGAGCCGTTTAACTGTTGTATTGTGCCAGGTACCTAATACCTACCTGGCTGATGCGAGAGCAAAGGCTGGCACACATGCAAATCAATCGATCAATCAATTGTGTCAGGGCTCCCAGTGTCCCAGCTGGGCTGAGGCACACGGCATTTGCTGCCATGCTACAGCGTAATGAAGGCCACAGACATTTTTAGACTGGCAGGGAAGACACATGAAGTGCTGAGCTTGTGTCGAGGGGTTGTTTGTTTGTGCACCGGAATCCATTTGTGCATTTTGAGGACATTGCAGCAATGGGCTGCATGGCCCTGACTCATGGCTGCTGTGCACATTGAACTAGATTCAGACACATGCTGGAGTCTACCCATGTCTGCCTGCTGACATGCAAGCATGTCAGCGTTACATGCACAAAATCTGATGTGACTCAAGTCAAACCTGTACATGGGGCAGGCAAGGTTCTGTTTGCTGCATGAGAAGCACACTGTCTTGTGTGTGTAAACCTGTGAAACATCAATGTAGGAGTGTGCCTTGCGCAGGCAGTCTCCAAACTCGTGAGCAAGGCCAGCAGCAGTGATGGCTTGCACAGCAAAGCTGGTGTCCCACAGCTGGGAGCCGTTGTAGCCTTGCATCTTCATGCCATCCTCGGCCACCCACAGAAAGTCATACACTCGGGGAATGTGCCTGCAAGGTGTGCTGTTGTCAATCAATGGTGACGCTAGTCACAAAATTTGCCTTCTTGTGGACAAACCGTTTTGGCCTGCCATTTGACACCCAGTAAGAGGTCTTAATTACAGATGCCGACCAACTGGCAAGCCCCCATATTTAATTGCCTGCCATTGGGAAACCAAGGGCATTATGATTGTCGTTTGTCAACAGGTTCCTTCCATCAATTAGGGTTCAGAATCACATTGGTAATTGATGGAAGGAACCTGTTGACAAACGACAATCATAATGCCCTTGGTTTCCCAATGGCAGGCACGGCTGTCCTGAACGTCGCTACCCTCCGTCATATTTTCCATGTGCATTTTGCTAAATATATCAAAAACATCTGATCAAACTCAAGAAAGTCTTGTTCCGGAAGCATCCAATTTACGTACCATGCCTAAGATTATGGTACTTAGCTTGTCATGTGTTCTACATCATTGGAAGGACATCATGTACCAAAAGAACGCGCCTTTGATACAGCTGCTGGTGCCGCTAGTCTCAGGACACTTACCCATGTCAGGCATGACAAAAGGTGACATGTACAGTCAAATATGTCATGTAAGGTATCACGTAAGTTATGTCAGGTACGAGCTGTTGTGTCATCTGCTGCAGCTCAGATTCCCCATGCCATGTAAGGTCACACAAGAACTCTTGAATGGACGGACAACAGGTTGCATTGTAAAAATTGAGAGAGCATCACGCAGAACTGCAGATGAGAGGGTGACATATGATGTTGCTTGAGCAGTATGGTGCAGACCTTTTGAATGCTTCTGACTCAGGGTCCTCCAACCAGCAGCACAGCATGTTGATGGCCTTGTTGACAGGCCCTATGCACACATACCGCGTGTTCTCATCCTGTGCCGCACAAGGCTCCATCATACAGTTGCGCCCAGACAGCCATTGTATACACAGAATATCTGAAAGTTTTCAGCCAAAGCAAGGACCGATTTGCTGAGTCCTGTTGAAGATCATAGGGTAACGGCAATCTTCACAGTGACCAAGTACATGCTGACATGCAGACAAAGCTTTGCTCAATGATGGGCAATCAACAGTACAGGTTTATGGTAGCAATTTTGATGTCACCCAAAGTGCCAACAGGCTTGGCAAGCATGTGGCACAGACAGATCTGCCTTGCACAATGAGACCCAAATTGTCATCTGATAGAGTTCTGTTCAACAATTCAGGAAGGCATTGATTCTTCCCTTCCATGAAGACCGTGTCATGACCTGTACCTCATAGTGTATCAGCTTCATACACTCTGCTAGGGCCTTCTTCCTGAGCCAAGAGCCCTTCAGAAGCCCTTCTGCCTGATACAGGCTCCACCACAATGCGTCCTGCACCTGTACAGTTCACAATACCAGGGGTCAGTCTGCATGCATGTCCTGCACCTATAGCACCAGCTGAGCGTTGGGACATTGATCACCTCACAGCATCAGATTACTTGGACAAAGTTGTGGGGGGTGGGGACTGCATCACAGGTGGACGGGCTTGGTATTCCAGTGGTTCATGCAAGAAGGTTGCTCTAATGCAACACGAGCTGAGTTCACAAGTGTTGATACGCACCTGTTACGAATGAGATCACATTGTCCAATTGCCAGTAGCATGATTGCCGTCTCTCCAGCTATGATATGACAACAGAGAGTAGCACATCTGGCATGCAAAGGACAGGGCATGAAGTGAGATGCTAGAAGCAATTTCACTGTGGTGCTGATCCGCAGACACAGAAGCAGCTTGGAGTGAGCCATCTCCCGTACAGGCAGCTAGCCAAGACTGCAAGTACCTAACCCGATGAGAAGACACTGTTTTAACAAACTTGAATGTACAGAGAAAGTGATTGAGCACCTTGGGATGGGGGTAGTACAAGTCTTCTTCAGCACATTGATTCCGGGCTGCATTCCAGTCAATGCTGCTGTAGCTCTGGGGATACAGCTCCCCTCTGATGGCAGCAGCCAGAGGGGTCTCTTTGCAAGTCCCCCTCTTCCCATATACATAGCTCATGGGCAGGTACACCTGTGTTCACACATGCACAGCCTTGGTGGTTGATAAGGCAACATGGGGCTGATTACCCTGTGACGTTGAATTGTTGCATGCCTCACGCTTGGGAAAACACAACATAGCTCGTGTGTTGTTAGCCAACAACATGTAAGGCATAAAATGCGCATATACCATTCTGCAATGGCACCAGTAGCGTCCAGGGTGAGCCAAGCCGATGCCTGTCCAGGATGCATATGGGAGTAACCACATTTCTGGGGGGGTGGGATTCATGCCATCCCAGGAGTACACCCCCAAGACTGCTAACCAGAACTTGCCCCATGATGTAATGTATGTGGCACCACCTCCCTTGTGTATCTGCAGACAGCATGCATCAGTCCATGCTTTGCACATCATACATGCAATTGGTTGCTGATGTTGCCTATGTTGGGCTGCATCCAAGGGTACATAGCCTGTGAGTCCACAGGCAAGACACTGCCAGGGTGCATGTGTTGCAAATACACAAACGTAGGTGCTGCTCATGGTCTGCAATGAACCAGAGGGAGAACTGTTTACTGCTGTTGCTGCAAAGGCTTGATTGGGCAGTACATTGTACAGAGATGGCACAGGTGACGGCTTACCCAGGCTCGAGCATGTTCTACAACAGCATCCTCTGGGCCAGATCCCAGCAGGCGCAAGCTCACATAGCTGCAGCAGCCACCTTGAGTGGCGCATTGCCTGATTTCAGCGGTGCAGACAAGGCTAGTGCAGCCACCTCACCTCAGAACTGTACCAAACATGGTGGAAGGTCCCTCAATGTGTAGGCCAAAACCCCCATCCTTGTTTTGGTGATTATGCAGATATCGAATCATTTCGTGCTTGTGGTGTATGCTGAGAACCGTGTCCAAGCAGCCAGTCACGTACAAGGTGATGATCAAGCCCGGCATAAGAAACATAGGACCGCCATAGTCGCCTGGCCAGTGTCCGTCGTCCTGCTGCAGCGTCTCGTAGAAGTACATGGCTGATCGGACGGAATCTTTGCACTGTGCACCCGTCGGCTGCTTTCCCTGGGCGACTTTTGGGGGACTGATTGTTGCCCTGCGCTTCGAGGTTGACTGCATCCTGAGTAGCTCATCAGCACTGTGTCTTTGCTGATGGCGGAAGTTGGTGAAGCCATTTTGAAGGCTTTCGATGTCGGTTTTCTCCTTTGGGGTGGCCGTTTCCACGTACTCCCAGGTTTGCCGGCCAGCGTTGTCGTTCAACGATCTAAGCCAAGGGTGGCTGCCGGAGTTGCCGGAACTCACGAACTTCCACATCGCTAGCGAATTCGTTCAATTGGATGCTACATGCTCCAAACGCTTGCTGTCATTCGGGGTCATTGCCGCTTGCATTGCTTCGGTCAAGGACACAACCCTACAACTTGCTCCGAGACCTGCTCCGAGACCACAAATCCAGCTTGGTTTTGGAGAGGTTGCGCAGCATCGCAACTAAAGTATTTACACGACGACTTGACTTGTCCCACAGCAGCCTCACTCGGCTTGGGCTTTGCTACGTAGCATACATACAGCCTTACGCGGGCAAGTCGCCGGTGAACCACAGTGCAGCCGCTGGTGGTGATCAGCAAACCTCCTCCTTGGGTTTGGACACACAGTCTAGCTATGTCTCGAAAAGAGAACGCTTTAGATCTGGCTAAGTTCGTGGATAAAGGAGTCAGGGTGAAGCTTTCTGGGGGTCGGGAAGGTACACAGCACATTATAGCTTGGACACTGAGCAATAACTAGATCTGAATATAGCTTACCGGCGGAAAGCTATCTGTTGTCACAGTGACATGTGGTGCTGCAGTTCAAGGCACATTGAAAGGGTATGACCAACTGCTCAACCTGGTCATGGATGAGACAATAGAATACCTTAGAGGTAAACAAAATCACAGTTGTGCAGGCATTGGCTTGAGTGACCCATTGCTGAGCAATGTCTGCATGTACAGATCCAGAAGATCCACTCAGGATATCTGATCAGACCAGGAGTCTAGGCCTTGTGGTAAGCTGCATTCAACTCATGCAGCGAGACATGATGCAGTCGGACCTGTAGTCAACATTGCAAGCATTTCATAGTACAGCATCAATCAGCAACCATGGACTGGTAACATTTGCGTCACCAGGGTGTGATCATCTTTGACAAGCGCAGGTATGTCGAGGAACGGCTGTGATGATGGTTTCTCCAACTAGCGGTACCAAGGAAATCCCAAACCCCTTTGGTCAAGATGAGTAATAGTGATCCCTGGCCATTTGCAAAAGCACAAATGGCAAAATGCAGAGGACAAGTGACTGTGGGCACAAGCAGGCAGGCATGGGCCGCCACAGAATAATGCATGCGCCGTTCTTCCAACATACGAAGCAAGAGGTTAGAAGCATCAATATGTTTCAAATGTTAGCTCATGAGAGCGGCATTTGCATATGCCTATCTGCGTGCTGCAAGCAATGTTCTTTTGGCTTGTAGTACTGATGACATTCTCCCTAAGGTTTTATACTCAGAGTGACAGCGTCTCCTGAACAAGATTCCATGGATGCGCAACTTGAGGCAGCAATGCTTGAGATGTCAATGCTCCACAGAGCCATTTTGCAGAATTAACAGCTGGTCAGCAAGGTTGCATGGTTTCTGTCACATTGTACCTGTTCTTCGACTCTGTCAAACAGCTGCTTCTCAATCATATTGACACGGTGCAAAAAGCTGTGAACAAGGAATGGATGGCTATCAGTCATATTCATATCGTATACTCCGCGTTAACATTGTTGTATGGCACGGGGTTTTGAAATGCCACATTACGGTCACGTGCTTGTGACCATCAACACTCTTTTTTGAACAACGCACCAAAACATGAAATGTCACATTACTGGACTACTTTGACATCAGCAAACATGGCACATGCAAAATCTCACTGCGAGTAGTCGAACCCGCATCCATATTTCCATGACTCCACTCTCCTGTTCTTCAAAAACTCTTTCCTGCTGGTAGCCTTGGGCGGCCAGTAATGAGCCAGTCCTCGCACTTTTGATACAATAGTGTACACAGCCAATGCAAAGAAATGCCTCACCCAGCCTAGGATAGGCAGAATGCCGATATGCTTGAAAATCTGAGGGATCACCAAAGGATCTGTGGTCAACTGTCCAAGGAGCGTCATGGTCAAAGGAACAAACTGTACTACGTCCTGCACAGCACAAAGAGGTGAATATGTCTGTATAAATATATATAAACTTGCTCAAGATGTCAGCAGCTAAAAAACTTTTGTCTATGCGGGTGCAAAGCTGACTCAAGTGTATTCATTTGCCATATGACGGCATGCTCATTGCCACTCTTGCACCCATTGTGAATGGCTACCACCTTTATTCAAGCATTCCCTGGATCTATCACATGCCTTGTGCACCATGGCTAGAAGCTTGCACTCTAGTCTGCCACTTCAGCTGTTCACTTCGAAAGCAGAGTTTGGCTACAAAGTCGGCTTTCCCAGAATATTCAAGTCACACCAGTAGATCATGAGAAGCGAGCCTGGATGACCTGCATGAATGGCTTCAATACCCAGTCGCCTCGGGCGTGCATGGATCTGAAGTTGACTCCGAGCAACCTGTTGATGAAGTTGGGATTTGATGTGTGATTAGGTCTGACACTCATAGCCCGCTGGAACATCCATGCTGCACTCAGACCTGGGTTGTAGGCATTGATGGTCGCCAGTGCCTTCTGGTCCAGAGCTTTTGCCTGTACAGCAGCCAATTTGTTAGTATGCAGACTTTAATGGCAATGACAGAGTAGCTGAGTTTGCTGAATGTGCTGAGTGTGAATGGTGATCGCAATGGTTGCACACAAGCAGCAGATTCACTCAGAAGATAGCAATAGAGGCAGCAGCCAGCAGCAGCCTTCTTTTGTTGCACAAGGATGCTGCAAGATGCTGAAGCATGCCTCAAGATGGAACATGTGGGCACATTTGCATATTAGCAAACTTGGATATTGGCAGTGCACAGTGAAAGATGTACCTGAATAGCCTCCAAGACTGCTCTCCGCAGCCGCGACAGATGCCTGGCCATTGCACCAAAGCCACCAAAAGACAGTGGGGACTGGATGCCGCTTGCATCTCCTATCTGAAGGACTCGGTCAAAGGGCGTTTTGAGGGGGCTATCCCGGTATGTAGGGAACCAGCCAAAGAGAATGCGCAGAGGCTCTATATCGTCAAGATCGACGCCCTACAGCACAGCAGCCCTTGCAAAACTCCTGACGTGGCCTAAGCTGCGTTCTCCTTTATTGTAGCAAGCTCCAGCCTCAACGGAAACAAGGCGAGGATGCTTTTTAAGGAGAAGTGTAACGTAATGACATGTTATTGTAGAACACTCAAACAGGTTTACAATGTTTTAGGAACTGGCAAGCGTATTGCACAGCCAGCAGCACAAGTTACTCTGGTATTGTGCATGGAGGGGTCACCTGATACTTGGGCATGAGCTTCCAGTACTCTTCCATCATAGCTAGCAGGGAGGGCCTGGTGGGCTGGGCATCCACATAGGTGAACATGTAGGTGGTGCGGTCTCTGGCACCACTGCCTGAAGGGAAGGCCTCCCAGAAGCACTGCAGGTCTGGCATCACTGAGCTGGCCGGCTGAATTGGATCATTTGTGTAAATGACATCGCCTGCAGCAAGGTCATCAGTATCCGTGCCTTTTGCTGCCGGTGAAGCATTGGGTGATGATTCCTCACAGAGCCTTGGTAGCATGCGTACACCACTCATGTAACTCACAAAGACTCAGTCCAAATGCGCTCTCAGAATGATACTGAAAGGCAACCGGAGCATCTGTTTTATGTTAGGCGCAATGGGTGTTGAGTGACTTCTGTGCCTGCATTGGCATGGGGAGCAATTGTACACTTGCATGTCTAAATGACTACAGCAAACAGCACCAACCTGTTGTGTTGTCATCAAAGCCTCGACAACAGGACCCAACTACCATGCACACACCATCAGGCTTGTGCCCCCACCTGACCTGTGCCCAGCACAAAATGCGCCTGGGCTTTGCTTCACATAGGAGCTCAGAAGTCATGAACCCGCCAGCTCTGCTTTGGGTCTAACACTAGTTCAGCATGGTGAAGCAGGTGACTGGGAGCTCTTACAGGCCATTCTGGTAGACAACAGCATAACACTCTGGTAGAACACAGCATGCATGTATGGTAGACGACAGAATACCATTTTTTTGTGTAGGTAACAGCATACACTGCACCAGTACAAGGTCTCATTCATGTAACAAAGCAGGTAGTAATGTGACATCCATCACTTAGGTGTGGTCGGTAAAGCTTGACTGCTGTGCAGGCAGGCAATGGAGCACCTGTCTGACAATGGGGCTGAAATTGCCCATGCAGTCAATGAGCAGCTGGCCTGTGACATCATGCTGATCAGCCTGAAGTTGAAGGGCTACCCCATCGGGGTGCACCCTCACCCCCTGTGCAACTGTCCTTTCAAACACCTTGCCACCAGCTACCTCAAACTTGTGCCGCATCTGCAGTACAGTAGGCAATCTGTGATGTAGGTCTTGATGTAAAACACCAACTTCCTGGCCTGTGCACAAATGGCAACATTGACAGCACTCCTTTGCAAAGCTTGTTGATTCAAAGGAGCCAGTTGTGACTCATCAGACATTCTGGCTTTATAACACGGATGAATGCGATGTGCAACAAAACGAAGCTGGCAAGAATTCTGCTCCAAAAAGGGTCCAATGTGCCATGGCTGGTAGCTCAATCATCAGACAGCTCATCTCGGGCAAAATAGGAGTCAGGCATGATTTGTTTGCTGGGTACCTTGGCAATAAGCATGTCAGGCGTGACACCTAGGTTGAGCACATCCCGGGTCCAGACTTCCTGGCTACCGTGGAAGCCAGCCCGCACAGGATTGAACTCTATGCTGATGCACTCGTCTACCTCATCTGTGGACAGCAGGCCTTCATGCACCTACTCAGCATCCATCACAACATCAGTAACCAAGTGTTGTCTATGTGCCAATCCTGGCACTAGCATGCCGTTCCTGTACAAGACTTAGACTGAGCTGTGCCAGATGCACTGATTTGCTGCTGCTAAGAAGCCACATCTGTGCTACATTTACGCTCAGCACAACTGTGAGTGGTGCTGAACCTAGGTATGTCAAACACGGCCGTCATACAGTTGGAGATACACAGGAGCAAAGTGTGTTCATACCAGCTCTTGAAGCTCTTTGCGGCTGATGTTCCACTCTTGTTGGCGCCCTTGCAGTGGTCCCCTCTCCACCACTGCCACCCTGTGCAATCACATGATGTCGCACCGCTGTGCATCCGTATGACTCATCAAATCATGCATCACTGCTCACAGGAATTGTTGATCATCATGTGGCATCAAGCTTACCTTGGCACTAGCACAACAATGGAGTGAAACAGGTGCAGAGAGACCCACTCTATGTGCAAAGATGTGCAAAGGTGACGTGCACATCAGCAAAAAAGCATTGATGTTCTTGCTTGGATTGACACAGCATGCTCTTTCTGGCATAATCAAGTTGATTTGAAACAGCACTTTGCAGCACCTACATGGTAGAAGGGCAGACAGCTCTGTTGTTGAGTGATGCCTTACTTGAGGCCCTTTAGTTGCAATGAGCAAGCTAGAAAAATGCCCAATGTGCTACCACACATGATGACGTCATACTGCACCGGCTGACTGAGGGGCGTCTGGACTTCTTGAACAAAGTTTGGTGGGGGATCTTGAGGTTTTCCAGCCTGCAGCATGGACAGTGAGTACATTCACTGACCTAATGCAATGCTACTAATTGATAGCAGCTTGGATTGCTCGATCTCAGCAGGAAGTAATGGTACCTTCTGTGCCTTTGCTTTTGCCCAAGCAGCATCTGCACCTTGCAAAGCAGCATAAGATGTGGTACCGCCAGCGCCCCCAGCTGCAGACAAAAAATAGCTGTGTGAGGGTTAAAATGGGTTCCTGCCCCTAGCAAGTGTGAAAGGCCTGTGCCAGTCGCGCATACCTGGGCCAGCAGCACTAGCGTGTCTTGCAGCTCTGTCAAACATCCGCTCTGTCACACTTGCCCCGCTGGGCTCACTCGACTGCGTCCGGGTACCCTCATATGATGCTGTCAGGCCAGCAGAACATCGTTGTTGCAGCTGCGGCTTTCGCGAAGCTCTTGCCTGCACAAATGCAAGTTGTTCAAGCTTGCGTTCACGGTGAATCACTTATATGCTCTGCATGCGGCATGACTTGCCTTAAGCTGGTGATAAAGAGGCGGTCGCGTTCGGAGGCGATGTCCCAAGGGATTTGCATACAGTAAGCCTAGTCCTGAGGTCAGTGCGCGGGCCATGCTGCGCCCGGTGACTCTCGGTGTCAGGCAATCACATGCCGCGACACATGCGCTGAGGGTGCAAACAGACTTCCATATGCATCGAGTTCAAACACGTACGGCCGAAAGCATCAAGCTCCTCAGAACGTAGCGTCAGCTCGTGCTGATGTGTTGACGCGATCAGCGTGGTCTCAGCTGGGTTGACCTCCGAATTCGAAGGGCGTCTTGCCCCAATTGGAGGGCTGCATGCATTCCGTGCTGCAGTACGTACGCAGTGAATCATCCCATCTAGAAGACCTCACACACCCACTATACGCAGCATGCCGATTGACAATGCTGTCGTTCGTTGCAGCTCTGCTCCGCTCTGACAGTCAGCAGTACGCCTCCGAGTTTGACTTGCAGGAAAGAGCAAAGGTAGTGTTTGCTGAATGCGACGCCAACTTGGACGGAAAGCTCTCCAAACAGGACATATACAACTATCTCGTAAATCGGCGAGTGAATTTGTCGCATCTCGCGCAAGAAAAGCTGTTCAAGCAGCTCAGCGGAGGGGCTGAGTTTTTGACGCTGCAACAATTCTTGCAGGCACTGTCTGTGTTTTAGGCCCTGTACTACATGGCAGTATTACGCTGTTTGCAGCCTGTTTGTTTCGAGGTGACTCTTTCCCTGGATGTAGCAGGGTCTCAGCAAGTACAGCAGGATCTTGGCAGTTGGCCTGGAAGAACCTCCACAAACTACGGCAGATGCCCATACTGGTACGTTCTGTTCTACTCAAGAGTCAGCCAGACATGCAACAGCGCTGCTTAAGGCAAATGCTGTACAGGCGCACGGCAAACTAGCAGCAGTGCAGCAAGCACTCACGCCCAAACGTGAACTTCAGCACCGCCACTGCAGAGCCTGCCAATCAGCATGCCCATGGCAAGAAGCAGGCAGTATCTGCTGCTGCATCACTGGAAGCAGCACTGAGCAGAATATCAGATGCAGACAACAGGCCTGGTAGCAAAGTTTCAAGTATGTCATGCACCACGAAAAGCACCATGAAGAGCACTATGAAGAGCACTATGAGAAGTACAAGTCGCAGTGTGCAGCCTGCAAGTCATGCCACCATGCAGCGTGCAACAGCCCGCCAGATGTCTCGATTGACGTCCACTAGACAGTTGGAGATGGAGCAAGCAGAGCGTGCTGAGCGCATACGAGCTCACAACTTGTGAGTCTCTGTACATCATGCCAGTTGTCAAGCCAAATGTGCATACTTTTGGAGATGTGCTGTGGGCCAGCCCACCACAATAAAGCCTTCTGATATGAGCTGCTGCTGCTAACCTTGCTTTACAGCATGTGAGGTGTGTAGACAGTGTAGTAGCAATGTCTGAAACTGACCCAGGGCTGGCAGGCATTTGATATGGTGTTTGCTGTGTATCATGTGTAGGCACACAGCCATGCAGCCCCTGAAGCAGGTCTTGTACCAGATTGATGAAAGTGGCAGTGGTCGCATGAGCTATCACGACTTCTATGTGAGACCTACCTGCACAAATCAGATCTGGCATGATATGGGACATCCTACCAATGTTGGCTTTGCCATTTTCCCAGAGACTTGTCCCATGACCCAAACGAGGAGACAAAGGCATGCTGCAAGAGGCCACACATACTCTCATCCTCACCACTTTGGAATGTTTTGTGCATGATGCAGGCATTCTCAGTTGTTTGCATGTAGTGGCCATCCTACACAACTCAGAACTGCATGATCTGCAAGGTCATGACGACATTTTTTCGCAGAACAAGCACAATGATGGCCTGTTTGCTGATGTAGCTGTTTTTGGAGCGCACAAGTCCCCACATGCTGCCAGCAGCCTCGAGCATCTTCTTCACCCTGGACAGGCGATTGGATGGCGAGGTCAGGTACAAGGTCAGCTGTCCATCAGTCTTGCATTTGCTGCAGCCTACTGCATACCGGCATTGCTGGAGTAGCTTGACACGCATCAAGACAGCTGGTGCCTCTAGAGGTTGCTGCTTTAGTCCACACATTGTCAACATGTGGCCAGTTTCAGAACAGGTTTTCAACAGCTGTCATGCACTGGAATCCATGAGGGTGGGTCCAAGGCAAAATCTTGCAGCAGTTTTCCATTTTGTCTAGTGCTGCCTGCTATGCCTTGTGTGAAGCTGTGGTTTGCTCTTCTGAATGGCAACATATCAAACCTCAGTGCTGGTTGTCAACATGGACTGCTGCCCGCCTCAAGCTATGCTTTCTGGTATCAGTATTCTCATGAACCTGCAACAGGGCATCCCAATAGTACTGTGCCATGTGTGCTGTACCAGTTTGCCTACATGCTGCTGAGCATCAGCTGGGACAGCTCCATGATCCTTATACACATGTTGGATCAACATGTTGCATGCTTGATCCAGGATATCCTCAGAGTGCTGTACCCTCATGCTCTGGACAAAGAATTGGCAGAGATGCTGTCTGTTGTCATTCCCAAAAAGCACGTCAAGGGGCAGCACAATCTGGAGCAGCAGGTTGCAGAGCTGAAGGAGGTGTTTGCTGTGTACGATGAAGATGGTACTGGCCAGCTTAATCAAGCAGAATTTGTTGAGGCCATAGTGTCAGCAGGTTGAGACTCATTACTTCCTCTGTACAGTATATGCACTGCATGCAAACTCATGGGGTGTTTTCTCAAATCATAAATTGTTCCGTCAGCACAGCTGATTCACATGTCTGCAATTCTGCTGTCACTTGCAAGCAGCTCAGGGGGCTTTACAGTGTAATGCTTATGCTCAACTACCGCTGCAGGCTATGAACGTGAGGAAGCAGTCCAGATGTTCAACATCGTTGATGCTGATCATGGTAAGCCATGCGCATGGACCTGACCCGCTAGTGATGTATGATGCAATTTGACCTCTGCTGCCTCTGCTGCAAACATAATCTGGCCTTGCACTCTGGGAAACATTGGATGGAAGCTGCCAATTTGCAGGTGGGTCAGTGAGTCTCGAGGAGTTCATGGACTGGTATCTTCACAATGAAACTGGCAAGGACAAGACAAGCATAAACAATCAAGCATCATTGGCTATGTGACGATTTTGCTTCGCATGTCTGGCAGTCTGTGATGCATGACTCTATAACGACTGAAGGATATTCTGTAGCAATCATCTGCTTGGCTGCTCCTGTACATGTATCCACAGACCATGCTTGCAGGTCCTGCGGCAACTGGTTGCATCCACAAATGGGCTAAGATGCCACTCATATGCTGCAGACTTCTGCCTTTTCGCTTGCCGCATTGTGACTGCCATTCTGATCAAAATTTCATGAAATGCCATCTTACCTGGCACGCCGCTGTATACTGCTCTTCTTCGCGCATTTCAGAGTCCTGAGTGGCTCGGGGTCAACAACAAGCGCCAGACCACCGAGATGTTGCCGCGCTCTACTGACCTGTACACCCCTATGTTCTTGGTCGCTTCGGGAACTGAAAATGCTGCTGCTGGTGAGCTGGACAAGCACTGGCCGCGTAAGCCAGTTTGCGTCAGTAGCACCGGCCTGACCAAAATTGCCTAGACTGCTTCGTGGTGCCGAACTTTGCAAAAACACGCAACGCGGGTCTGAGAACTCTGCGTCGCTGCTCGGAAGGTATGTCCATGCCTTTCCACGACCAAGCGATACATGTCTGTGTGTCCTCTGACCTACCGAGCTCGGGCGCTGTGCAGGATCCTGTCGCGGCTGACGGTCGTGATATATGTCACACGGACCGACTTCGATTGAACATTGCCATAAAGTCATGGATGTCAGATTACTGCAATACAATGTCGGCTCGCACAGCCGCAAAGGGGAGGTTGTCAAGCAGCAGCTAGTTCAGACAGCTCTTCAGCAGGGGCTATGTGACCTAGCCTTGCTTCAAGGATGCAGTGGGGTTCACGAGCCTGTGAGAGTCGGATCTGGAGCCGTCTATCAGCCAGCCTTTGTGCAATCTGGTGCCGCCCAACCCGCCCATGAAGCAGGCACGCTGTTCTGCTACACAGCAGACAGGTTCAAAGTCAGGCAGCTGTCAACCATTCAGGAGGATCTGCCTGGTTGCCAGCACAGCATGCTGCTGCTAGAGGATATCAACACAGGCACAAACCTCATAGCAATTGCCCTGTCCATGGCTGCATCTCCACAGGCGCAGCAGCAGCACCCTCTTTTGGCCAAACTGTGGCATCTCATGCGTGAGCTGTCATCTCAATGTCCAGTACTGGCAGCAGGGGAGTACACAACCAGCTCAGAAGCAGACTCTCTATGCAGTGATCCTCTGATACAGCTGCATCTGTGCCAGCCAGTGCAGGGCATCAACAGCATCAGCCAGAGCTTCTTTGCCGCAGCATGCAGCCCCCCATACAGCCTCCAAATCAGCAATGTGAAAAGCCTGCTGGCAAGTCCAGCAGCAGCTGCTGTGCAGTACACTCAGAATGCACACACAGCAGCCTGCCTCATAACATGTTCCACAGCCACAGCAGCAGGCAAATCTGCTGTGAGTGCCAGTACTCAGAGTGGTTTTGCACAAACCAAGGATGATGCAGAAGGGGCGAAACGCAGCTCAGAACTTCCATGTGGCCACAGCGCTGCTACTGAAAAGCTGCAGGCATTGGTTGATGCTGCATCAATGGTAAGAACAGATGCTGCGCCATGCTGCACCAAGCTTATAGCTTTTAAGTACCATGTAAGAGTATCCACATAGCTATGGCTCAGTCTGTAGAATGAGCATGCTGCTGACAGTGGACATCCTTGACATCACTGATTGAAGATGATCATGCTGCCAGTGAACATGATGACCAATCAGCGCATGTTGAGCTGCATGACTATTCAGCTGTCAGATTTCGTAAATCATTTGAGTTTTTGAGTGCAGGGAGCAACAGCACCTAGCAGAGTGGATGCACATGACAGCTGCACAGGTGAGACTACCTAATCAGTGGTCTCTTGCCTTACCAGCCAACCACTTGTGCAATCGGCATCATACCATGCCAGGATCAGTTTGCTTCATGCCCTGTCCTGACATGAGCAGGCATTTGCAGTGTCTCATGTGACCGCATCTTGACGCCATCTAACTGCTGCTGAGAGTACTCCCTGGCTCAGCAAGGGCACAGAAGGTGTGCCACACGTCTGCACAACTGACTGCAGTTTCCACTTGGCCATGTAGATACAGGAGGCTTGTCTGACCAGAAGGCTGCAAGCAGAGCACATGAGCCACAGCAAGCAGCAGGGCCAAGTGCCAGCTCTGGCTCTCAGCCTGTCCATTTAACACTTGGCCAAATGCGACGAGGCACCTGGCATACTCCTGCCCCACTGATCATCTCGCAGCACCCTCTCTCTGCCCAGGTCAGGCTTTTGCGTACTTATGATGAAAGTGAGCGTGCTTGCAGTGACTTGCATCAGTGACTTGCGCTCACAAGCAACAATAGTATGATATGCATTGGCTGCAGGGTTGATCTTTGCCTGTGTCACATGCGGCTCTGCCACGTGTCTAGCAATCATCCAATGACAAGCATGATTGTGAAGCCACGAGTCCTCTGTGTGAAAGCAGGTTGGAGACTCAGAGATTGAGCCAAAGCCACCAACACCTGCTGCAAGGCCCAGAGGTGGTCATCAGCTCACTCAGACATCATCCGGCAACCTGTGCTTTGTTGGCCCTTCCAGTCCAGGCTCAACTGAATATCAGCTTGCTGAGGCGCCAAATGGCTTGCTGCCACAAACCCCAGTGGCGTTTCAGCTGCAGCCCAGACCCACAGGGCAGCAGCATATTGACATCAACACATTGCGCATCATGCAGCTCAGGCGCAGCATTTCTGAATTGTCTGCCGGCGCTGTAGCGCAGGACTGCGCTGTATCTGGGGACGCTGCTGCATTGACCTCGGAGCTGCATGCAAGGCTGTCTCAGCAGAGACAGATGCAGCAGCTTAGTCAGCCTGCCTCAGCTGAGCCAACGGGACCTGTGAGCAAGGGACCTTTGAGTAGTGGGCATTCAGAGGGCGGAGCTGAGGCAGATAGAGAGGATGAAGCATTGCAGTCTGGCAGTGGCACAGATGCTGAAGATGACACTGGTCTATACGCTGCTGCAAAGCAAGTTCCAGGCGAGCTGAAAGCAGCATGGAACAAGCTAGTGCAGCAGCCTGCTGAACGGAAAGGGATCATGCGTAGGCAAGGTAGAAATAGTGAGGAGAAAATGTCCTCACCTGGCAGGTTGTTGGGATGCTTGCAATCCAAGACTGACTCTGATGTTGAGGCTCAGATGGAGGCTGTGCGGTTCAAGCACTGATCATGTATTTTGTCATGTATTTATTGTGTGATATGTGACCAGTGTCATGTCTTTATTGCGTAATATGTGAACAGCATGAGCAGGCCCTGCATCTTGTGTTGGGGCGCACAAGCAGCATGCAGTCCAAACTCTGCAATGCTAGCTGCAATTGCTGAAGTGTTATGCAAGCACATTTGCTCACTTGTGTTCTTTGCTTCGCTTGATTTCGTATCTAGTGCTGTTTTTATTTACACTTTATTGACACAGGTGTCAGATGCATCATCAATCTTCTCTGATGATGCTGATTTCTTCTGCTATCATGGTATGCAGCTGGCATGCATGATGCATGTGTGCCTGAAGCAAATCAAGGGCGGTGCATTATATGTTGCCTGTTTGCAACAATGATGCATATGCAAACCCCATAGAGGAAGACAGCAAGTGCGATGTTACAGTACCAGCATTCCATATTTACATCCCACATTTAGGTTTCCATGGGAGACTCGAGAACTTTGCTTAAGTCAGAAAAAAAACACAGCTTCCTAATCTACAACCTTCCAGCCATTGTACTTCTCAGCAGAAATGGCTTCCTTCATAATGACAAAGGGGTTGAACTTGTCCAAAGCACTTGCGCCCGCCATGAACAGCTTCAGCAGCTGACCAGAAAAGCCAGACACCAAGGCAGTGCCCTCCTCCCGATGAGTCACTGGCACAGCTGTGTCATCAGCATCGCCTTCAAGGTTCCAAAACACCACCTTGGGCAGCTTGTACCCATGCTCCTCAAACTCAACCTGAGCCACCTTGAAGTTGGTCTCCCTAGCCGTGTGCTGCATACCATGTCCTGCACCATACCCTACTACAGCCCCTGGTACAGGGTACATGCCATATGCATTGCCACCTCCTGTCGCCACATCAAACTGCATGTCGCTGAAGATGAAGAGGGTCTCAATCATCTGCTCAGGAGGGATGTTGGAGGCCAGGGCGCGCTGCAAGATGAGGGTGAAGACTGCATTCAGGTCGGTGTTCATGCCCCACTGCATCTTCTGCAGCTCGCTCACCTGCGTGCCACAAACAATCTGATCCAGCCATAACAACATGTACCACAAGAACCTATCCATAACGACATATACCACAAAAACCTATACCACTGACAAAGCTGTACTGCGGTTGGTCAGAACTGCAACATGACCATGCTGTACTGAAATTGCCGTCAAACACTTGCACAGGCAGAAGGACTGTCTGACAAACTGAAACACCAAGAAAGTGCCCTATGGACATGCAAGTGCAGTCATGCCAATCAGATGCTGTAACAGTGACGAAATGAACTTGAAGTCACCTTTTGAACCAGGGTTTCTCCCTTGATGGTGTGGAGCTGGGGCTGGGCTGAGAAGGTGCAGACCGTCTCATTGAAGGGAGGAGCCGTGACCTCTGCTACTAGCATTGACAGAGCTATTGCCACCTGCAGTCACAGCACTTGTTGTCAGTGCATAGCAGCATCACACGCACCAATGTCAAGCAGTGCCATATTGTGAAAAACAGTGCACTCATGCCTACATCAAGTCATCGACAGAACCCATCTTTGCATGCATTGTTTCATGCAGACATGCAGTGCATAGCATGCACATGCTTTTCTACGTCCATGCAACAACAATATGCAGAGGTGTGATCAGCATGAATGGCCTGACCTCCATGGGCTGGCCTGACATGGAGCCTGAAACATCACAGACTGCCAGGGCGTTGGACAGGCTGCCGGACTGCTTCAGGTTGTTGACGTAGCTCTTCCACTGCAGCTCCATAGTTTCCAAGCCCAGTGAAGTTGACCGGTTGGTATATTCCTCTACCTCATCAGCTTCCAGGAAGTCTTGCACCTCCAGCAGTCTGCATGGTATGACATCTGCCTCAGGCAGTGCTGACAATGATCGGCAGGCTTCATGCATGCATCCATGACGCTGCTGCATTGCAACATGTGTAGCACACATCCTGAGCCACATTTTCAAGAGCCAAACAGCAAGACACACACACACACACACACACACACGCACGCACGCACGCACAGACAAGCAGATCTGAACACAATCATCATGCAACGACCGTATGTGAGATGCACCGCTCAAGAATAAGATAGCAAACTCCCTGCATAGACGGGACACGATTTTGCAAAAGTGTCACACGATGTGGTAGACATGGTCAGCTGTTAATCTTAACTACAAATATTGTTCCAGTGTGTAGCCCAGCCTGTGCAGCGCTATCACCATTGCAGAGCAATATGGCAGTGCACAAAGATGCCATTGAGATGAGTAGGAATTTGAGCCGAGTGAGGAGCAGGCTTACCCTATGTGCCTCATGGCCTCTGAAACCAGCTCATGAGGCTTGAGAGCCCCCGAAGCAATCTTCTTCTTGCCAGCCTTCACATCCTGCAGGTACTTGGTGAAGCGCTCCTGGTCGTGCTTCTCAAAATGGCCCTTGTTGTTCTTCATACATACACTGGCCACTCGCGGGTATTTCACCTCATTCCAAGCATTGGCAGACATGTACACCTGCATCACCATCACTGCGGGTTGAACACACAGACACAAACACAGCCGGGAGTGGTTGCTGGAAAAGCAAGATGGCAGAGCAGTATGTGGAAGCTGGCAGCACGAAGCTGACTTTGCTGTCTAGACACGCTGGCACTGTCAAGATGCAGGTTGAGTGAAGACAGCAGGGCAGCACAGTATGCAAACGCTGCATGTGAGATGCAACAAACCTATGCATACCGTACTGTTACAAGAAACAAGGAGAATGCTCAGCAAGGCACGGCATGCGATGGAGCATGAAATGGGAAGCAGGGGGAAAGGCTGACCTCAGGGACATCCAGGCACTTTCTGAGTGGGACCAGGACCTGCTTGTGGTACAGGCTTTTGATGCGTGCGACATAAGCCTGGTAGGGCTCCCCTTCTGCCTGGTGCTGCCTGGCAGGGAACAGGAACTCAGCAATGCTGGCCGCCATCAAAGTGTCCTTGTCGTGAGACCCTGCACACTTAAAGTCACCAATCCATCAAGCATGCACAAGTATCATTTGTCATGCAGATGTTAGATGAGCATGAGTGGAGAAGGGTGAGATTGTGCTGATGTCAACACAGATCACACACAGATCACACACACACACACACACACACACACGCGCGCGCGCGCGCGCGCACGCACATGCTGTGTAAGCCTGAGGCTGCACTCAGAAATACAAGGTGCGCTGCAGCAATGAGTAGTTGGCGCTGCATTCAACAAGCAATGTGTGAGCAATTCATGGCAATGTGAGGGGGGCTTACTTCCAGGTGTGGGTGCCCACTTTGCAGCCAAGGACACGTCAGAAGGCTTGCCCGCCTTAAGTACCGCCAGATCCTTCTGGATCTGCTCTGGGAAGAGTGCCGCCACTGTCAGGTGCAGCAGCCGAAAGACATCATCTGTATCAGAAAATGAGGTTGTGATTACCAAAGCCTCACGATTTGCTTTGCAGGCACGTATTGCAGCTGAAAAGTATTTTAAAATGCAGTGTCAACACCACAAAAGGCTCAGTTCAGCAACGTACTTGACTTGATGTAAGCATGGCAAAGCAGCACGTCGTGGGCATGCGCTATATGCAGTCTCAGCAATACAAAGATGCTGAACTTCCATGAAATGCATATGCTGAAGTACAATGCAACGCATATGCTCATTTGCCCACCAACAACTGAAGCGTCAATGTAGTCAGCCATCTAGAACAGCAAGTATACCTTCTGTAAACTTCTTGATGGCATTTCCAGCATTGCCAACCTTCTTCTTCTTCTTGCGGCTGGCTACAAAATCTGAGATGAGCTGGTGCTTCTTGGCTGTCTGCTTGGCACGCTCTGCTTTAGCTGCCTCTTTCTCTTCTTCTGTCTTTAGATTTCTCAGGTACTTTCTGAAGGACTTCTTACGCATCTGTTTCAGCTCTGGGATATCCCTCCAGGCCTCACTGGCTGTCGGCTGCATCATCACAAGACAGTGTGATGCAAAATGCTTGTGCCAGACAATGACAGAAACGCAAGCAGCATGCAAAGCGGTTGCTTTGTGATATCGATAGTGGACAAACACCCAGAAGAATAGCTAAGCTCTTATAGCACCAGCTTGCATGGTGCATTGAGAACAGGCAGGGGAGCATAGCAGCCCATCCAATGTGCATACCTACCATATATTTGAGTAGTCACTGACTGGAATCACCAGAAACAGGATGATGCCAAAGGCTCCTTTGCATTGCAGTGTGATTGCGCCATGCAGACATACTGGCAGACTGGTCGCTAAGCACCCAAGCTCTGCCATGCAGCAGGTGACAAGTGCAAAAGCAATAATGTGTGCACACAGCCTGGCACTCAAAGGGTAAATATGCGCTACAGAGGGTCGTCGTCATGTGACGTTTGAACAGCTCACCTTTTGCTTGTTCTTACTTCTGGTTGCCTCATACTTCTTGCTGGCTACTTCAAGCTGTCTGTCCACAGCCTGCTGAGCACGCTCTTTCAGCTCTGCAGGGCTGACACACATTCTGACGGCTATCTCGAGCAAATCTTTCCAGTATCCCACCTGCACGGCAATAAAAGCAGGTCAGCATTTGCAATGCAGCCCTTGAATTATATTGACATATTGACACATAGATATGCCACTAGGGGACATCAGTCACTTGACAACCAACAAGTCAAGTGACATATCAAGTCAGCAAGGGATGCTAGGGTAATTCAGAAGAATGAGCAGCAAAGACACCATGCACCCATCAATGCAGTATGCTTCAATTTGCAATTCTGGCTTTCAGCACATGTACTGGTAATCAGATCAATGAGTGTATACCTCAACAACCTCTCGCAGGTTGGCGATAAGGGTAAGTGGGTGCTGCTCTCGCATCCAGGCTACACAATCATGGAACAGCTTCTGCTCTCCCTTGCCATCTCTGACGTCTCGCAGATGGGCTATGAGCTTCAAGGTGTCGAGGGGATCTTCCTGCCATGCCTGAAGTCAGCGCAAGAGCCGTCAGCACACATGATGCACACCCTTGATCATGCTGCAAAAGCAAGAAGGCAGCAGCTGCAGCAGTGAGGAGTACCTGCTGTAGCAGCTGGTTGATCTGGTCAGAAGAGGAGACTGCCAGAGGGTCACTGCCCTTGTACTTGAAAAAAAGGTCGGTCCTGGCGCTGCCAGAGGAGGCGTAAGTCACTGCTCGGTTGGTGGTAAGCTTGAGGTCGGCAGAGGCTCCGGTAGTCTGCTTCTCTGCAGCCGCCCTTCGTGAGCTGCCCTCCGCGATTTTTCTCGCTAAGTCATCGCGCAGAGCGTGCAGCTCCGGTGTCCCCAGAGCAGGCAATTGAAGACTCTCTGGAAAGCAACGTTCCATAGAGGAAGCAACTGAGTCGCCTGCACATCAGGAAAGATCGAGTTGATCGACGATGGAAGCGACCTGCTGACGGCAAGTGTTCTGGGGACAGAGACTAAATTGAAGAGCAGACTGCAGCATTATCGCAAAGCTGTTACACATACTGCAAGCACGGGTGAACGTTGCGCACGCGAACTTGGTACCTGTCGTGGCCATGGCTGTGCTCGTAAGTTGCGGAGTGAGATTCAAACACCTGTAGGCAACAACGGGGTGCTGATTATTGCAGCACACGGTACGCCGTGACTTGTGGAAGCTTCGGGCAAGCTGAACAGGAAACGAGATCTGCCATCTGACGAGCTACCAACAACACAGCAGCTGCAGGACTTACCGGTTGCACGACGCAAAGGAACAAGTCCCTGCAGATAGAAGTGGATATGCGAGGGCTACAAATCGTTGCCTGCCCAAATCTGCATTGTCAGACAAGCTCTGAGAGCCGAGGCGTTGATATTGCGAGCAAGACATGAGGATATGGATCTATGAGAATCTCCTTGAACATCATCACAGCAATGCATGAAGCTGTTTCGATTACCTGTTGGTCCGCTTGTGAGTACAGAGTGACGGCTGGCTCGCTGCTTCTTGAACGGAAGGAACTGGGGGTGGAACTGACATGCACGCTATGGGAAGCTGCTCCTGTAGGGCGCTCACTGCCTAATTTAGGGTATGGCCGATGAGTCACCTGCACACACGCATTGCTTCACACACAGCACGCTTCGGACATCGCTGCAGCTCAGAGATTACAATGCCATCCTGTGGTCATTTTGCACTGAGGCGTTGACAACACATGTTCAAGTATGGATTTCTATATATCTATATATCTCCCACTGTGTGGACACAGACTCACATCGTATCTCCAATTGACAGGCTAGACATAACTGCAAAATGCACAGCTTGAGTCATACATTGTTGTGTACTTAAGCATCCCTCTTGAACACCTGACTGACTCAGCATGGCCTTGCATGTTACATGACCAAGTTTGAAAGCCAGAGCTTTAGACTTCGTTCAAAAAATGGGGTGCCCAGCGCAAAAGCTGCTGGCGCAGTCAGCAGTCTTCATCTGCGTCAAGGTCAGAGGGGCAAGGGGACGGCCAATCCCTGGCAATTTTGTCTGAACTGGTAGGTAGACTGCACAGTTGTGCCCATGCAAAGTGACAGCACAGTAAACGAAGGTTTGTTGACTGCACAGGCTGCACAGGCAGCAAATGCAGCTGCCGCTGCAAGTAGGCCAGTTTCTGCTGGACCTGCAACCACAGAGGTATGCTCTATAGCAATCCCTACCCATCTGTGTATGTACTTTATAGCACAGCTGCAGAACCACACCTGTCTTGCAGCTCACATGACTGCAGCTGCTGCCAACTTTGTGGACACAGTGCTCTCAACGCAGTATGAGCAGACAGCCACGTAGAGGTGATTGTCTTCAACCTCTTTGTCTGAGCAGCAGCAGGTGTTGACTGTGTACACAGGTCGACCCTGATATTGAGGCGGGTCTGTGGATGATCTGCAAGGCTTTGAAGGAGAGGAACTACCTGGAGCCCTACGACTTCTACATGAGGCTTACAGTAGGCGTAGCTCTACTGCTTTGTGCTTCCAATGAAGTCAGAGCTTTCAGGCCTAATTGCAAGACCTCAACTGTCAATGCAGATATGTGCTGTGTGCCAGCGGACTTCATCACTGTTGACTGTCATGTCCAAGTAGATCAGCCTGCACCATCCTGATGAGCTACGGTTTGAGCATGCGTTGGCACTGCCTTGTTTGCTGCCTGGCATTATGCTCTATCTACACAGCTTCCTGTTGTCATTACCTACCTCGCCATCCAGTGGTGCCATACGGCAGAATCTATTGCAGTCTTTTGTTGTTTGAGCAACACCTGCATGCGCAGGAAATAACTTTTGGCCAATTGGAGTGGCCAGCATTGGCATCCATGAGCGGTCATCTCGAGAGAAGATCTCCCATGTCATGAACGGAGCTGCGCATATCATGAACGATGAAGCAACATGTAAATATTTGCTGTACTAAATCTACTTCCACACAGGCCACTTCAACATTCCTCAAGCACAGGCCATTTTGATCTCTATTTGTACACATGCCAAATCATGTTACTACAACAATTGCATAAAACACAGCAACGTTGTTTAGGCCTTCAGCTCTTTGCAAACCAACTGGCCCCGCAAGCCCTTGATTGTATGTTCCTGAGCCTTGCTGTCGCAAGCAGTCAAGGTTTCCCCAAGGGCTTGCAAGATTGGTTCGAGCAGCATGCAAACTGTGGGTAGTCTTCATTGCCTGTGTCACCAGCCACACACATATTCAGCCCGCTCCCCACGGCTTTTTAAAAGCTGGCCTGTTCTTGCTGCTTACTCTTCTGCTATGCTAGCTCATCCTTACACAATAGCAATGCACAAGACAAACACTACAGGGCATGCATCAGCCCAGCAATATGGGTCAGCACCAAAACATTACAAAGCCAAGACTTTCAGTTTCTGCATGTAAGGACATCACTTCTCTCTATGAACTTGCTCAACTTGGACAAACTTTGCTTGCTGTAACGCAGAGCGCCGCTAGGAACCATTTTCAGCCCTTCCAAGATCGACAACAGTCTGTTGTGAGGCACAAACAAGCCAATGAAGGCCTTGTGCTGTATGTTAGCACATGAATGCTGGGCCAAAGACAGTGCATCAAAAGTAGATGAGACTGCAGTCATCGATGATGCTGGCTCCTGAACTGGCTCCTCGTCTGGCTGAGGCTCTTCTGCCCATAAATCATTGACATTAGTTTCAAGAATGCGTGGTGCTGTTGAGCCGTCCTGCAATTCACAATGCATGGAATAGACTCAGCCCCAAGTTGCATATTTGGTTGATAAGCCAGATTCAAGTCCAAGCTTCCCATTGCATCATTATGACAACATCTTGATAATGAAATCATTTTGGGATCCAAACATCAAAATTGGTTCGCACCTTATCAGGAGCACAAGTGCTATCCAAGTGGTACATGCTTCCAATATGCACGCCCCAAAGGGTGCGAGTGTCATCCAGAACAGGGGCCCCAGAACTGTCTGGAATTGCTGCATTGTAGACAAATGATCAAAAATCACACAAACGTCAGGCTGCTAAACACATCTGCAGTTGAGTATGTTGCAATGTATTTTGCAACAGAAATGCAGTCTCCACTACACTTTAATTGTACAACTGCATATAGAGTGTTGCAGAAGAATGGCGCACAGCAACTTTGCAAATCTTTACATACAGGAGTTCCAGTTGTTTGAAGTAGCAATGGCACTGACCCTACCTTCTTGGTACGTAGCAGCTGCCAACTCAAGATCCCTATCAAAACACGATAAATGTCCAAAGAGTGATCATGGGCTGCCCCACCGGCCGCCTTGAAAGTTCCTGATCAGTTGCTGCAGGAAAGCCAGCCAGGATAACAGGTCTACCAATCTGCAAACTTCGCTCTGTCATGTCAGAATGCTCGCCAGGTGGACCTGTGCACCAGCAACAATCCTTATGTCGCCCAACTTTGGCATACAACCTGCCAGAACTCAGGTGCAGGCATCTGCTCTTGCATGATGTTGGGCAAGACTGACTACTTAAGCTGACCATGAGCCAGCTGTTCTTGAGCATTCAGCTTTACCTTGCAGAAATAATATGTCATCATGGGGCGAACTGGTTACAAAGTTCAGCTTCTCTCCCCAGCCTGTGACATCCAAGAATTTGCTGCCATTCATGACCACATGCCGGCTGCTGACACTGAGCCCATCTTCTTGGATCCTTGCAGCTGTGCCAATGCACTCATTGTTGCTGGCCAAAAACACCCTTGTCATCCTGCCTCTGACGTCTTCCAAATCATTATCACCCACAGCAAGCTGCTGGTGTCTCCATGGAATGCTCAAGCCTGCATGCAAGAAGAAGTGGAACTGGCGGTGGTATGACACGCAGCAGCAACATACATGCTGACAGACAGAAAAGTCCTGAGCCACACTTGCACCTATATAAGAGGATAACCTGCAACAGATGCCCCAGAGGTATGCAATGGTGTTGCCTTTCTACCAGCTGTAGTATCATGCAAATATTTTTGCTGCATATCTGCAATGGTCCTCTTGGTGTTGCTGCTTTGCCACCAACAAGGCCCTTCTTCCTGGAAAGATGACCACTTGCCTGTCGCCTTTGAATGAGCAATGATGTCACCAGCGGGAACAGCACTCTTGACGCCGCATGCCTCCAAAAGTGGCATGGAAGCATTTCCAAGCTGAGCGACAGAATTGACCTCCTATGCCCATGAATATCGCGAGTATTTTGCATATTTTGAATTGATACACCTGAGCAACAAGCTGTGCTAGGTTTAAGTGATGTTGACAGGTGATGGACAGACCCCATACCTTCTGTGCACCTAAGCCGATTGGCACAGTGTGTCTCAAGAAAGTATCAGCCGCTGCTGTATTCCAAGGCAGTAGGACTGCTTGCTGGAAAGACCTGACAAGTCCGTGGCACAACATGCGAACTAAGTCTGTGTGTAACAAACAAATAACTTTGCACACTGGTCTCTCAAGCAGACACTGCAGTCATAACACGCTGTATAGCAACACCACAGCACGCGACTTCGACTTGTGCACATACCTTTCAACAAGGACAGGCTGCTTGCTGAAAGTAAAGCTTGTCTGTTAAAGAAGACCGCCAAGATTGGGGCTCAGGTTGCTTCCGGACGCCACTCCTCCACCCACCTCTTATTGCACTAACTGGCAGCTGAACGTGTCGCTAAACAATGGCGCAGGTCTTCAACAGGCACAACGGGGAGCGCGTTTCTTCTGACAGGCTGGCTCCAGCAGCAAGTTGCCCCTCTACGTAACGGCTCTTTGCTGCGTCACCAGGTGCATCATGCAAAACTCACAACTGACTCTCGATTTTGGTGTTGTCCCACACCAGCTCTGCCGTTCAACGGCAAGTACGGTGCCGTGTGACGAGAGCTGCAGCAAAAGCTTGATATGAGATGCCAAGCAAAGGAAAATAGACATTCCAGGATTAAGAACAGCAATTGATAGTGTGCTGGTCAGTTCAGTGTAAATGTTGAGTGCCATTGTTCTTGCTCCTGCCGACGACCGGAGTTCAACAAAGGACAAGTGTTGAACGAAAGACCTATGCTCAGCAACTCAGCCTCATATGTTACTTGAGCTAATAAGCTCCATTGCAGACTTGAACACACATCAGTTCAGGAAGTGCACAATCCAGTGACCTCAGCTACAGGTGTTGGTACATGTACTTGCATGGGCACCCAACCATAGGCACCGAGCTAGACATCTGCCTGTCAGCATGTGACTGCATGAATTTGCTGCACAACAGTGTCATGACGCGATTTAGCATGCAAGTGCATAGCCTGCTGCATGCTTGTTTCATGCAACATGGTCCCCTGCCACCAGCTTCCACCAAGGGCACCACCTCTGTGAACTGGTAGCAAGCCATACATGCATACTTGCTCCCTGCCCTTTTGCACCAGCCTCAGAGTCTCCGCAACGTCACTTGCACTCTGCAACATAAACTAAGACATTCATGCTGCAACCTGGGTCAGTGGCAGCACCTCCAGGAGCAAAAGCTGTCATGCTTGCATTTTCAAGAGTGAAGCACATGGCCGTTCAGATTTCAACAGCACATAAGTAGAAACAAAATTTGTGTATTGCACACTTCTGCAGTAAGTCACAGCCACTGCATGTGCATCATTCAAGGTACACACATGTAGAAAGCCTTGATATGGTATCTCTGTAATGACTCTACCTGGAAGGTAGCTGTATAGGCTTGCCAAGGCAGCCTGGCAAACAGTCTCAGCCCCAGTGTCTTTTGCGCCAGGAGCTGCTGACTTTGCAGCAAATTGAGCTCTGGCTGCATCACAAGAAAGTGCAACTCCTGCGGGCGGTTGCTGCTGATGCTGCAATGCTCAACGTCCCCCAGGGCTGCAGCCCATGTGAGTGCAGGAGTCCAATGACTGGTTGCCAAATGGGGCAAGCTCACAGCCAGAATGTGAATCCGGGTGATGATGACAAAGCCTGTTGACACTGATAACTGATGGCAGGCGACAAAGCCCTCATTGAAGTACTTGCCCCCTTCTATTGTACGCAGCAGGGCTCTACCCAATGCCTGCATGTGTACAACATAAAGTACAGTACAGACCCCATCAAACCAACTTTAACATGAAAGCACTGTGAGTGGCCATGCTGACAATACCTGGATGCCTGTGGGCAGACTGTCTGAGTCACATCAGCATAATATGCTTCACAAGACCAGCACAATGACCAAATAGCTTCACAGCACACAATTTTGTGAGCAGTGCAAAGCCGGCAACAATTTAGAGGACAGCTGGGCCATGCTTACCCACAACAGACAGGCAGGCACTTCATTTGCACGCATGCCCTCAAGCTTCTGTCAGTCGGTCAAAGATGCAAGCAATGCCCAGTATTGCTGGGCAGTATACTCACATTTACATAGTTGTACAGACTGAGGGGCTCCCTGGCGGACACATGACGCGGGGGTCTGAGCCTAGGGGGCAGCATAGCAACCCCCAGCAAGGAGTTGCGGATGCTATTGGAAAGGGAGGCAGCGGTGCCCAGGAGGCTTCCCAGAGGGTGCCCAAACAGGCCGAGAGACCCCCTCATGACACCAAATGGCAACCCTGCTAGACCATACTGCCTGACTCCTCTGCAGCACAAATAGTGGTCTGTATCGATGTCATCACAGCACAAGCTCACCAACCAAGATGATATCAGCTGTATTTGGATTCAAACACAAATAAGCAATACCAGTGGTGCATCACCGCCGTGTAGCTGCACGATTGTACACACGCAGTCCCATAGCTGCCACTCACTACCAAGAAACAGCAGTCTTTTGCATTGAACTCTGCACATCTGCATCTCATGTCTACACAGTACACACAGATGCCACAACCACAAACATTTAAAAATTGCTGCAAGCGCCGTGTAATTGCAGTACACACATGGTTCAACAAGCACAGTCTGACCTGACAGGTTCCCGGACAAAGCCAGTGAGGCCCTCAGCCACAGCAGGTAAGAAACCTGGCCCGGAGGGGTAAGCAGCTGCTGAAGAGCCTGCTAACTGTAACCGTTGGCGCAGAGGCACTGCTGCATCACCGCAAACAAATGTATATTCAAAGGCGTTGCTAAGATAGACAATTTGATGCATGAATGTGAGCTGCTCAGACTGGACAGATCAACAAATCAGCTTATGGGTGCTGTCAGCATCCAACATGCGGGGTGAAGACAGTTTTGTGCAAAAGCAGGAGGATGTTTGTCCATTGGCAAGGAGTGGAGTACATTCCTGGTAGACATTGTTAATGGCAAGGAGTGAAGCAGACTCCTGGAAAACTTGGACGGCAGACCAACAGCGCAGCATGTGCAAGAATGGGGCACAGTGCTGTTGAGTTGCAAGCTGACCTGTGGCTTCAAGCTTATCAAGGCCAAGATTGATCAGCCCCTTGCGAGCAGCGTTGGTGGTCTTTGCGGTGGCGGTGCTGAAAGCAAGCACCACGTTGCTTGCCAGGCTGCGTGAGCCTTCCACAAAGCCATCAACAAGGCGCGGCAAGTTGAGACCACCGCCTTGGGTGCTCTCTTTCAATCCCTGAGCAGGACTGGCTAGGAAAGACCACACCCCCAGCTGTAGATGGTGAATCACGCTCAAGGGGCTCCCTGGACACAGTCACCTTGTGAGGTGTTGGAAGAGTCTGCTTTGTGCCCAATGATAATGTCAGTACTAGAGAAGTTGCCGTCTTGTACATCCACCCATGTTGACAGGTTGAGATGTGGGCAGAGTCAAAAGCAAAAGAGCAAAGCTCGTTGCAGACCATCTTTCATGCACAGGCCTGGGTCAAAATGCCCGGACCTTGCAAGCCTTTGGCACCTAGCTTAGCAAGCTTGAAAGGATGTCGACGAGCAGCCTTTCCTGAGACCCTCCAGACGCACTGCTTACCTAGAACGTTTGAAGAGCCCAGCATGTTGATGAGGCCTGGCAAGGCAGCCCGCATGTAGTGGGAATGCACCAGCTGGACAAGGGCCTGGCGACCAAGCAGGGGGTGGTGCAGCTGTAGGGGGGCTAGCCCCAGATAGCCCCCTTCCACCTCCCCTGCTACACTGATGAACCACTGATACCCTCTGGACACCCCTGCAATGTAGCATAAATGGTGACGCCCATTTACACAACAGCTCAAATCCAGAGGAGTATATAGCATGCAGCAGCAAGCCTTTAACTGAATTCCAAGCCACCTCTTGATCCCGAATTTTGGTGGCTGAAGCAATACAGGATGGAACAAACGCAGATTGGACAAAGGGAAGATACATACCAGGAGAAGGCAAGAAGCTGAGGGTGATCTGAAGCTTGTTGACATGCAAGTACTCAATGTACACTTTGTCCCCTCCCACCCTTTGCCTGCCTCCAGCCCTGAGCACCATCAGATCTGGCTCATGTGGCGTCCGGCGCCTGTAGACACACAAAAAGCTGATCTGTTTGTATGCAGTGGTACAGCATGCTGTAATCTCAGCATATCAACACGCCGATTTCTTTCTGGCTGTGGGTCTTTGGTGAGTGTGATGGCAGTCTTGACTGACAAACCCTACAGTGCAGAAACCTGGTGATCTCGATCATTAAGTCCCAAATTGCATGCCACCAGAGTTGCCTGTGTGTGCTCTCTGACGTGTAATCACCCATCGTGCTGAAATCAAACATGTGAACATTGACCACCAATGTAACGTGCTGGTGGTGACAGTGATTGCTAGTGCTTACAAAGAGCTTGTTACCATCATGCAGCAACTGTACGATGCTTGCAGCTGTCATGCAAAAAGGATTGGTTGAAACACATTTGCTTGAGATTACATACCTGACAGCATGTGCTGCGTCTGCAAAGGGCGCTAGCAAGCTCTTTCCAAACTGCATGAGCTGCACGGCGTGTGCCTGCTCAACCTCCAGCAAGAGCGGCGCTGTCTGCATCTCAAGCCGCTCAACACACAAGACATGGCCAGGTCTGGTGCGCCACACTGACCAACGCAGACACAAGGCTGCAGGCTTAGGGATAGCAGCGGTGGCAGCTGCTGCCACAGCTGTGGCCACCACTCCATAGCTGGACTGAGTGTTTGGAGATGTAAGCATGATTGGGTAAGCTGCATTTTGCAATGGGTTGTCCACCTACGCAGGCACAGCACCGTGTCTTGACAAGGGACTGGCAGGTGTGCTGGCACAGTCAATGGTGCAGGCAGCCTGCCAGCACACATCATGTCTTGAAGTGATGCTGCAGTGCAGCTACCATCAACAGCCGTGTGAGGGCGGCAGCCGGTTGACGATAGAGCGGCATATGACAGCAAGCATTTCCCAGACTTGGCATTGGACACAAATTGAGACTCTGGACAGATGAAAGGGAATACCTGGACTTGCTGTATGGCCAGCTCCAGCGTTTGTCGCGCCACACCAGTGACAGCTCTAACCTGAATCCCACTGATGCGACCATACAGCAGCTCTTCCCCTTCACCCACCACAGACACCCCCAGGCCACCAACCTGCACCTGGATTTCCAGGCTGACACCAGCTAGGGCAGGGCCACAAAATGCAGCCCTTGAGGCTGGTCCAGGATGCAGGGTCCCGCTCCAGGGTTTCCAGCCCAGTTGAGACCGGACAAGCTCTTGCTGGGCTGTTGTTGGCTGCACGTGTACCTGCAATGGGACAGAAGCTAGATAGAAGCTGGTCGGAAGAGGATCTGTGCAGCTGCGACAAGCCATGCAAAACAGGCTTGGAGCATTGCCAGGATGCTAGCAATCAGTGCAGAATGAGCTGTGCAGAAGCGACATGTCAGGTTGCGGCTGTAGCATGGCACTTTGACTGTCAGTCAGAGCTCAGTTTCAACAGCATCTGTCCTGTTATGCAGTGTTTCGCAGACATGATCTCAATTTTTGCACCAAAGAGCTTGCAATAAAGTCACCAAGTGCAGCATTTGACAGGCAAGACGCTGGGTAATGCAGAGTCAAACCCAGCATCAGCATCTGATTAGCAGCACAGCACCACAGCAGCGAGATGTCTCACCAGCAGGTCAATAAGCTGCAGCACACGCTTTGGCCCATCAGCCCGCACACACACTTGGATGCGCTGCTCTGCCCGCTGGGCAGTGGCAGCAAGAGTGACACTGTAGTGACTGCCAACACGGTCAAGGTCATATGTTCCTAGACGTCGGTTGCCTGGCAGCTCCAGCACAAGCTGGTGGGGCAGCGCTGGTTCATCCCATGCATAGTCCAAGGAGGAATAGGGCCTCAGCAGGTCATCCTGCTCAATGCAGCCCTTCTGCCTGCATCACATTACCATGGACAGTTGAGCCAGGCCTGCCAAGGAACGGACTGGACGGAATGGACCACAGAAGATTCAGATTGCTTGGTTGTGTAGTGCTTCTTCCTGCATTTGTTGTCACCTTGCATGGGCGGTGTCATGAGGTGGCAACTCAATCACACATACACTAGTCCTGCGTGCAAAACACAAGAGCTCAGAAGTCAGGGTGTTATGTTACCCAAGGATGCCCATCCACCTTTAACTGGCACCTATGAGAACATTGCCATGCAGTCCTCAGTACAATCACCTTCTGCGTCGTGATCAGATGAGACTGCAGTATGCAGTTTGAGTGCAGGTGATTCTGGAGCCAGCGTGTATAGGAGGAACCTACCTGAGGTGAAGCTTCAGGCCAGTACAGTTGTCCAGCCTGTAGGGAGCAAAGCCCTTCTCTTGCTCGCTCAAGGCCACTGCCAACACACCATTGGCGCTTGTGCTCACATCCACGCGCACCAAACGAGTCACCTCCTGCTCCCTGCATGATATCAGATGACACGACCATTTGCAACATGGTCACTAGGGTCTGGCAGCATTCATGTCTGACAGCATTCTTTTTTGTCTGTAGACATTCAATAAAAGCGTTCATGCCAAATCGTTCAACCCTTGAAGCTTGTAGAGCTCTATTACCTGTGCCTGATCTTGACAAAGAGGTCACCAGGAGTGTCAAGGGCAAATCCACCTGACCAGAGCCAGCCAGCCTCATGCAGCCTCAAGCACAGCCTCAGCTTTGGCTTTGTTACATCTGGCCAATGCATGGCTCTGGCACCCCCCGCTAACAGATCCCTTTCCACTGACTGGCCCTGCACAGCGTTTGCAGGGCTGACACAGGGAACAAGACACAGATTGATTCACCAGTCAATACAACCAATCTCGCGGTGCATTTGGGATCTCAAGAGCTTGCATCAGAGCGCAGAGCAGTATGCACACGGTGAACACAGGATCTGGTGCTCAGTCAACTGAACAAACACAGCATGAGTGGCTGGATGCAGACAGAAGTATCAGTGTTGCATGGGATGTGAGGTGCAGGATTTGGCAAACAAGTAACGTTCCCAAACAAGGTACGTGCCTGCTGCTTGTACTGCACTCCTGCCTGAAGGTTGTTGTGCAGCATGTAGCGTGGCATGACATGCAGGGCAAGAGCCCCATCGCCATCAGGAATCTGCATGCAGGGCAGACAATAAGGTTAGCAACAGTATGCACAAAGTTGCATTGCTTGACGCGCATGCTGCCCTGAAGCTGACTTCAACTTGATTACCCAAATGCATGCACTGCTGCTGTCTGAATGCAAATGTATTGAGTGCAACATATAGACGCACAGGGGCTGAAGCAGCATGTATCATAGACGCCAAAATAACAAATTGATACTGCGCCGTCCAAGACGATGCAAACAGAGTCACATGGCACACCTGAACAGCAGTGACTGCTAGTCTGTAGCCGGCCTGAGCCTCCTTTTGACTGGGAGTGCCACCTGTCATGGGGCAGGGCGCCTCAACCACAGCAGCCCCTCCCAGGGCGTCCAGCTGCACTGAATCTGACCAAAAGGCTTTCCCTGAATGAGATGTGGCGGTAGTTGCACACAGCTGCAGGCGCACCTTCTGTCTGTGAGCCTCCACATCACCTTGCATGCTAGCATACCTGCAGCAGCGCCACATCAAGGTGTCAGGCCTGTACGCTCATGTCTCAGATGGCTCAAGATGCTAGCACCAGAAATAAGACAGGTGTGTAGCTCTGTGCTAGGGGAACTGTGCAAGCCACTCAACGGTCAGAGCTTGTATGCAGTCAGATCATCCCGGCAAGGCCTACAAGCCTGGAAGCATTTCGGAACATTGCATGCAGTGATCAGCAGCTTGCTGAAAAGGGACACGCAACACCCCAAGCAAGAGATCTTGGCTGCAAACCATCCATTTACCAGATATATGACAGATACGTTACAACTGCCTGTGATATGATTGAACAGCAAGATGGCACTGAGTCGAGCATGTGTCTCACCTTGTGGGTGTCTGATGCATGACGGCCACCTGCCCAGTATCAGAGAGGCCTTTGGGGTTGGACCCAATGCTGCTCTGCTGTATCGCACCCCATTGAGAATGCACAGAAGCAGGTGTCAGCACCTCTCCCAGTCCATAAAGGTTGAACCTACTGGACATGCGGCCAGCCATGGAGCTAGACTGGCTGGATTGGGTGGGAGTGTGATAGGGGTCAGAAGACCTTTTGTGACGGGTGATAGAGGGGGCGGGCAGGGGGTGCTGGGATGAGCCCCTGTAGGGAGGCACCCAAGCTGTCGGCACTGCATCTGCCTGGGTATCCCCACGTAAGAGCTCCTACAGACAGACATGTAAGATGGCAATGTCACTACCACTGTCACTGACACTGGGCATGGCTGTGGGGATTCTGAGCTTGCAGCTATCTGTGTACAGATACACCACAAAGCACATCGCACTGCAAGGTCAGCAGCTCTGGTCACAAGCTTTCCAAGTTGCAACAACATGCTGTGCATGTCAACACAAGATGTAACTCCTGTTTTAATAGATCATTCAGTGCAGATATAGGCTTGAGCACTTGTGGAGGTCACCGACTCTTGCTTTGGGTATGGGTTGGATGGTGCGAGATCATCAGGACGAGCCAGACAGCAAACAGTCAATGCACACCTGTTTGGCAAAGGTCTCCAGCAGCCAGCTTTGGCGCAGGGCAATAGGCAGGCCTGTGCAGTTGAAGACCCACAAGGAGCAAGACACTCTCAGGGCATGTGCACCAGAGGCTGGGTCATAGCAATGGCATAGCAAAAGACTGGCAGAGCCGTCTTCTCTGCGGTGCTTGTGAACCTGTACACTGGCTTTGCCCATCACCTCCAGCCCAAAATAGTCAGACCTGAGACCAATGAGGCAGTGTGGTCCTGATGTTGTGGCGGGTGTACAGCTTGAAGTGCATGAACTTTCATCTTCATAGTGAGGCAAAGCTTGACACTTGAAGCCTCATGCAAGGATTTGTGTTTTTCAGATGCTGGTGAAAGATGATGAGTGCAGTGCCCAAACAGTGGTGCAAAGTGTATCTGATGCATGGCCCTGGTCATGAAGCAGACATACAGCATGCCATCATAGCGCCAGAATATGCTACTAGATATAACAAGACCGGCAACATGCAGGCTGCAGCACTAAATATAGCACAGTGCATACATCACAAAAGACATAGCCTATCCTGATGCTCCAGATATTGCTGCTTGATGGCTCTGATAGACCGACAAACATACGTGTGCCAGAACAGGAATGCATGAAGAAGTGGAAGCACACCCATTGCGAGATGAGGGCCCATGGGGCAGACCCATGGCAGAGCTCAAGCAATAGCCTGAAGGTTCTAGTGCCACCTTGTCCAAATGGTGAAAGGCGCCCATCTGATGCAGCAGAAGGCTCTGAAGGGGCTGCACCAGCATTCGCTCAGGCAGCGAGCTCCTGTCAGGATCAGTGGAAGACAGCGCCACAGTCAACGGCATGGGTAGAGCATTGTACAGCTCAATGGGAGCCTTCACAACCAAGGTGTAGCCTGCAATCATCACTTTGCTGGTGATCACCAGTTTGTCACTAAAAGTGTATTGGCCTTTTTGGCGGTGCAATGAAAGATGATTGCAAGTGAGGAGCAGCGCTGTATGTCTTATCAAGTTACAGCATGCCTCATGGCACTTGACTCCAGGGATGGTATACACTACCTATGCCGTCAACTGAGTTGCCATGGTCACGGCTTGCGGCACCAGCATACTGCAGTGTGACAAGTGATTCACCTTGGCTGTGTGGCCCTGCAGCGGCCCCAAGGCAGAAATGCGCAGCATAAGAGCGGTTGTCCACAGGGCTGCACACCAGGTTCTGGCAGTGGGAGGCAGGGAAGGCGTACTCTGCCTGATGCAACAGCTGCAGCAGGGGCACGCCAGGACACCAGTGATGTGCATCATCTGCGTTGCACAGGGCACCTGGAACAGACTGCCTCAACAGCCTTAGCATGCAGCAGAGTAAGGCCTGAGCGCACAGGCAACTGCTTATGAGCACAGGGTGAGATTTTTGACTTTGTGCACTCCAATTGCAGCATCATGCAGCAAACATGAGGTGAGATCAGAATAGGTCATGTACATGAGCTCCAGTCAAGCGTTGACTCAAATGCAGGAACTGGCTGTGGCATGCATTGTAGTCAAAAGTGACAGGCCACGGAAGTAAACCTGACAGTAACAAAGATTACAAGGACATGCTTGAGACATGTGATACTTCCATTTGCCCTAACATTACCAGCAGGTTGGAGGGATAAGTATGAAGCTTTGCAGCACAGTGCTGGCAACCATAGGGAGTCCCCAGCAGCCACAAACTTGCTGGTCCTTGCTGACTCCCCCTCTTTACTGACCCCACCAGGCCACCTTTGCTGCATGCCAATGCTCAGCAACACCCCGCAATTGTTGTGCAGCCTGATTCCGGAGTGGACAGTGAGTCCTGCTCCTCCTCTGACGCCCCGGGCCACTTGGCAGTACACCTTGAAGCTCTGAGGAGCACTCTGTGCTGTTGGTGCACAAAGCTGGACCTGTATAGGCAACTATCACAGGGTTGAGTCATTTACATGCCTAGCCATCTGCAAGGGGATACAGCACCTTGAAGGTCTGAGGAGCACTCTGTGCTGTTGGTGCACAAAGCTGGACCTGTTTAGGCACGTGTCACAGGGTTGAGTCATTTACATGCCTGGCCATCTGCAAGGGGATACAGCCCATGGAGAGCAAGTGATGAACAGCTGTTTTCTCCTATATTTGGTTGAGAATTGTCTCTCGTATAGCTTGCAAGCTGGACCATGTCTGCTGCATGTGCTGTGAGCTGTGTTCAAAGCCTACTTACAGCCCTATTTGGGTTGCATGTTCTGGCACGGTGATGAAGTTACCTCCTTCATACTCTTCTGCTCCATGTCCAAGGCCCAAGGGCCCAGGGGCTGATCATTGTTGCCCTGCCCTTGCAGCCTCACTAGCACCTTCAAACCGGCCTGCCTATGACTCCTTACCTCCTCCTCCTGCATTACAGTTGTGCAGGCTTCAGCACAATGTATAAGGTCCTGATACCAACAGGTGGATACCAGTGTGAGAGGATGCAGTAGATCTGTTACAACCAAAATGAATGCTGCATATTCCATTGTGTACGGACACCAAACATGTGGCAACAAATCAGCAGCAGAAAGAGAGGCAGCTCAAGTATACAGTGATGCTGCATTTCAAATTGCAGGACAGCGCACTGTGCAGACATTGACCTGGTACAATGCAAGCGTTGTTGATACAATGGAAAGCTTACCAGAGTGAAAGAGCTTGCTGCATCGTCAGCACTTGAGCTTGCAGCTTGAGCATCACCAGTGGAAGCAGAGGCGAGGAAGACTTGAGGGTCAGCCACATGGTGGCCCTTGCACACAATCTTGTCAACATCAAGAGGAATGACAGAATTCGACTCTCCCGGAGAAACCTGGCACCCCTCACCTGTTGCAGCAGCAGTCCATCGTGAACTGGTGACCTCCTTCAGCGAGGCCGTGCTAGCATGGTTTGAGTAGACACAGACAATTCATGTGCTCTTGCTGCTGCATCACAGAGTCTATGCTGAACGGCGCAGCTTGCGTGGACATGGCAGTTGCTTGGAGTGACTGTACACAACACACAAGGCAGCAAGTTGTCAACCTGCTTGTGCTGTCAAGTGACATCAGCTGGCGACTAACTGCAACTCACCCAAATCAGAAGGCTCAAAAGCAAAGGGTACTGTCCTTTTGCTTTGACCAGGGCCACTGGACCAGAACTGAAGCGGCATATCAGTCAGATTCTGCAGCCAGTACAAAGCTTCCCCCCCCGGGCTCAGATTCTTGTCATCTGACAGGATCACATCTTCAAGGGTGGTTGGTTCAGCAGCCACAAGGGCAACGTCATTGAGGACGCCCTGGGCAGCTTGATAACAGCTCACAACTGCCTGTGTGAAGGTCAGCTCAAGGCTGTCTTGAGTTTTGAGGGTCATGCTGAGTTGCTGAGCCACCAGCTGTGAGTCTTCCCTGCCACCTTGCCTGCAGGCGAGCAAACCTTGATTGCCTGAGTAGCAGCAGGGGAAGGTCTGCCATGCAGACGCGCTGTGCGCCTTGTTTGCACATCAGTCAGGTGCACACACCATGATTTGTTTCAGATCTGTTCTAATGATTAGCATCGAGGGCGTTGGAACTGCATGCCTGCCAATGTGTACGATTGCTGTAGGAAAAGTAATCATATGCTGGCAGCAGCACTGCCTCAATTTGACCAAGCATTTTTACGAAGACTTAGTTAGTTAGTTACGAAGAGTTAATTGGTTAGAGTTTTTGGAGAAAAGTCCTTTGGTCACATTGGCTTGCAGGACATGTAGCTCGTGAACCGCAGATCAGAATTATTCACCTTGTGAGAGGCATGGAAAAGGCCAGCGAGCTAGTCCAGGGCTCCAGCAGGGGCTCCCACCCCATCAACCCATTGTTGTACACGTCTAAGCCCAGTTTTGCACCACACTGGCTTGACAGCTGCTGACGTGCTGCCTGCCCTGACAAGCTCAGCATGAAGTCTGATGCCACCGCCTCAACGATAGGTGTGTCATCATCGTGCTTGTCATTGCTCAGCAGTACAGCCATCTTGTTGGCTCTCAAGCTGCAGCGAGTCTTCAAAAGGGTCTCAAAGCTGAGCATGCTCTCGGCCTGCAGGATACAGTACATAACTGTGACGACCCCATTGCTGCAACCTGCAAGAGTGCACGGCATCTGTTCACTCCCAACATGGTATCCCATCATTGCCTTCCATATACAGTGTTACACAATCTGCACTGTCATGTGCAAACATCAGTACAAAACACAATGCATCTTTACTGTGATACAAGATGACGCATGGCATGAGCAGATGCAACAACTTTGACAGGGAAAAGCAGGTTACACAACACATCACAGCAAATCACAACAAAACACTCATGTGTGGGGCACAATGTAGTAAGCAGATAGGAATATCAACACTTGCGCAGCATACTGCAGGTTGCAAAGGCAGCACAGATCGTACAGTGCAATGCCATAACACAGGCAGTCATCACAATCCCATAAATGAACATGTTTGCCATCACAGCAGACCATATTTTTGAAGAGTGTGCAGTGCCAATGGCAAAGGCTGCACCTTGGGAGTGGGTGCAACTTCAGCAGGGAGGCTGGTGGCCCTGGGTCTAGCAGCCAGCAGCAGCCCTTCCTGTACTTCTTGGAATGCCTTGACAAGAGCAGCTGTAATGCACAGACGCCGCTGAGATGCATAGATGCATAACTGATCCAGCTGCAGGTCTACAGCCAAGACTGGCGCTTCAAGCTGTTGCTGTGGGTGAGGTGTGTGCTCCTCCAGCTGGAGACACAGCCCATTTTCAGCTGGAGAGCTGCCGCCTGCAGATTGACAGCAGCATGAAGGCTGCAAAAGAAAAGATGAGGTAGCAAGAGCGATTGGAGTCTGATGACGTGAGATGCTCAGCTGCTACTACAATTAGCGTGGAGTCTGTGTGTGCCAGCCACAGTCAACATGCCATCTGATGACAAGCCAAAACAGTGACTGCAGTTCTGTCTTCGTCGGGAAGCCTCAGCAACACCATAGTCCTGTTGGCAGCAGTCAGCATACCTGATGCCACGATAGGCAGGGTTAGGGTAGCCTGGAACCCAAGAGCGCCCATCAGGACCCCACCCTCAAACCTGCTCACCATGGAGCGTATGTCTGGTGGCAGCTCCATGAGGGCAGTGGCCACCGCCAGGCGAGGTACAGCCAGGCAGTGCTGCAGCTGACCCCCAGCAGTGGTGTGACTGTCAATGGTGATGGCCGTGCTAACCGAGATGCAAGGAGACAAAGCATTTTCACCTGCAAGCACAGTGCAGTCATATTGGTATAATACTAGTGGCACACATTGACACTGCGTATATGCACATATACAATGTGGATGTTGGCACTTTGTCTATGACAATGTAGCATGCTCAGTGTGAAAGCTCCATCCAGGCCGGAGAAATTTGGCCTCAGCACATAGGAGCTCACAGCACGACTCACGCACTTCCTCAGTCTTTGTTGCAGCATGTATGGCTACAACAATAGCAGCTAGAGCATGCAGCAGTTACCAATACAAGGCTGTCACAAGCATTGCACATGCTCTGCCAGCAGATTTACTAAAGCAGATGCATGGCCTGAGAATGGTTTGTAGTCAACCAGCTGCTTCCAAGGAAATGCATGAGAGAAAAATAAGATATTAAGATATCAATGTCTTATTTTAATTACGAATTATATGATCATGAAATTGCCATGAGATGCATACTCACCTGGGAAAATGTTGCCCACCAGCTCTGCTACAACCTCGGTGGCATGCAGCTGGATAGACAGGCCTTGAGCAGCTGCTGCCAGTGAACCCATACTGCTTGACCTAGCTAGCTGATTTGGGTCATGCTGACTGCGCTGCGTGCTACTTGCCTGCTGGTGTGGCTGTTGTTGGCCCTTCAATACAGCTTCAATGCTCTCATAAGAAGTGTGGATCAACAGCTGCCACCCCTGCAGGTGCAAAACAGCAGAGCTTATTCGGTCTTCAGAACTTTAGCCTCAAAGCTGACAAGCTTGCCATGCAAGCCAGATAGGACTGTCAAGAGGTCAAGCATGTGCTCGTGCTCAGGAGACACAGCAGCAAGCATGCGTAACACAATACAAGTCATGTCTTGTGGTGCGCTACCAGAAAAGGACTTTTCACTGAGGACCCACCTCAAGGTACACACGCAGCATCATGTCACTGGCGCACATCTCCAGGGCAGATTGCAAAGGTATGTCAGCATCATTGGCTGCAGGCAGCAAGCTACACCCAATGCTGGCATCGGTAGAAGAGCTAGCAATGCCATCACTAGCTGCAAAGCACTCTTTAGAACCCAGCAGCAGAAGAAGCCTGTCGCCGGCTGGCAGCATGTCGGGGGACCAGCCTTCTGGTAGGGGGGTTCCCCCTGGGGATGTTGGCATGTCCCTGCCCAGCCTGTCTGATGCATCATGGTAGACAGTCAAGGCCTGCCGGGATGAGACAGAGGGAGCAGAGGACAAGTCAAAGCTGCTGGCTGCGCTGGTGAAGTCTGAAAAGTCAGGGGCGTCAGCATAGGGGGTAGGTGGGGTGGGATTCATGAACACTGACCGGTGGCGGATGACTGGTACCTGCCGCTGCAACTCTTCGACACTGATAGTACTGCTGGCAACTGATGTTGCTCTGCCCAGAGATTTCGGCCAGTCTAGCCTATGCCGCCTGTGTGAGTGCGAGCCACTGACGGTCGAGCTACCATTGTCTGAGTAGTCATGCTGCTGGTTTGCAGCCTTTTGCAGTGACAGAGCAGACAGTGATGGCAGAATACCCTCCAGCATCTCATTGAAGCTGCCTGATGCAAGCCTGGCACGGTTGTTGAAGATGTACTGGGGTGAGCTGGGGGTTGACCCATCATCATCAGCAGCAATCTCTGCCAAGCCAGTGAGTCCACCTAAGCCTGACCTGCCATTGCCCAAAGGGGCAACATGCAGCCTGGACAGGCTATGCTGATGGCTGAGGAGCTCTTCTTCTGCAGAAATGGTTCTGGCCGCAGTCACGTGATGCCGGGTACTCAGCCCACGGGTCAGGCGGCCTGACCCTCCTTGATGGGAAGAGCGTGAAGATGAAGGGGCACCGTGACTGCCAAGTGGCTCACTGTGAACCCTGGAGATTCTGCCAGGCAGAAGCAGAGACCCTGATCTGAGCATGCCAACATGTTCAAGGGAGAGCTGCTGACAAGGCTCTGCTGGATTTTCAGTCAGGTGCAACGCAAGATAGTGCCATGTGAGGCCGCAGGCTGTTGCCTGCTGCTGTCCTGCAGCCTGAGCGTAATGACCTGTCAGGCGCTGCCATTGCAAGACCAATGCGGGAAGCTTGGTACTGCTGCTGTGCAGCTGCAGGCTAACAAGACCAACAGAGGCCTCTACAGCAAAGCCAGGATATGCTTCAGCCTGGGATGCTTGCTGCAAAGGGTGCTGGTCTCTGGGGTGATCTCTGTTGCTTGACGCTGTGGATGGATTGGTCTGCAGGGGTGGGTCAGCAGTAGCTGCCAGGACAGGGGCGGGTGGATCAGAGGGGGATTTGCCCAAGATGTTGTCCATCTCTGTGCTGTAGCGGATGGTTGAAGCAGATATGGTCTGCAGCTGCTTCGGCTTGGCAGTCATCTCTGCTGACTTCATTTCTAGCTCAAAGGTGGGCACATCCTGTTGGGGAAGCTGACGGTGCAGGAATGCATGCTGGGGGGGTGGACGTGGCGGCACAGCAATCAAGCTTGCTGTGGGGATGCTGAGGAAGGGCGGCAGCTGAGTCTGAGCTTCTGAGCTGGTGGTGACTGACTCAGGTAGGTCAAACTCCTCTGGCAAGGCGACATACAGCGTAAGGTTGGTCACGGAGAAGATTGTGCCCTGTTGGTCGCTACTAGCAAAGGGAGAAGGGGCTACTGCGTCTGGGGCGGGAACTGCTGGCTGTTGCCTGTTTAGGACATGCCTGACATTCAGGTCGACTGGGTGGGGGCGTGGGTGCTGAGCTGGCTGACTGACAGGAAGCTGCAGGATGAAGTGAGGGATCTCCATGTAAAGGGTGTGGTCCAGAGGACTAGGATCTGCATCTGAGAAGGCATTGGTGTCCACCTTTGCAGGGCACACTATTTTGCACCGCATGATCTCTAGCGAGAACTGCTCCTTGCGCTCTGACTTCGGCTCTACCTCCTCTTCAGGGTCTGTAGGCATAGGGGTCGACCTGTCTGCCTCTGCGGTGCCAGCTGGCGTGCCTTCTGCTTGCTCTTCTTCAGGCAAGGTGCTCGTGGTGGTCACTCCCTCCAGTGCCATTGCAAATACAGCTGTGGCAGCTGCTTGCTTCTCTGCTTGGGCATCGTGACTGGCACCACTCAGTGGCGTTTCAATGGCAGACAGCAAGCCTTGATCAGCTGAAGGCAATATGGGAGGTGAGAGTGAAGGCAGATCTGTGCGACTCAATGCATCCTGTACTGGTGCATGTGCTTCAGGATCATCTGCGCTGGATCTGTGTGCCTCCGACAGGGATGACTGTCTGTTACTATTGGACATGTCCTCAGTATTGGCAGCATCAGCCAGGAGACCGTTTGCCGCAGGCTCAGCAAGCTCTTGCTCAGCTTGATGCTGCACGCCATCAAGCAGTTCAGGCCCCAAGTCCACTTGCTTTAGGCTCGACTCTGGTGCATCAGGCAATAGGAAGCAGGGCTCTTCCTTTGTCTGGGAGTTTTGCAACAGCTCTGCTTGTTCAAGCTCCAAGCTGACTCCTTGCGGGCATGACTCTGGCACAGAAGTCAACCCAAAGGCACTTTCATTGCCAGCCTGCGCTCGGGAACCATCAATGCCAAAAGATGTGAGTTTGCCTTCTGCGTGCTGCTCAAAGGTGAGGCGGTGTGAGTCTGCCGCAGTGGCTGCAACACTGCTGGCGGAGGCTTCTGAGTTGGTGAGGGATGCAGGTGTGGGGGACGGCATGAAGAGGGCAGCAATGCGCATCAGGGTGGCGGTGCCAAAGCAACCATCCTGAAGGGTGATAGAGGTCTGCAGGTGGTCCACAGTGTTGTACACTGTGAACTCTGCCTGTGCTGGGGTTTTGCTTGTCAGCCTGCGCCACATTAGAAAAACACATTGAGATGCGACGGACAGATATGTGTGACTGAATCTTCTCTTGTGGGCGGGTGTGACAACTGACTGTAGCACGTTTTCATGATATGATATGTTGAATAAAGACACAGATTGGCAGCTCCACCATCAAACATGCTTCCAACATCAAAGTGATGCTCTGTACAGGACGTGAGGTGTACCTGAGGCAGAGTGCCTGACAAGGCATGTTATGACCTTGCTTTACATGGGGGACAAAGTCTGCTGCTTCACAAGGCCACATATCAACTTCAGGCATGCGTAAACAATCCTGTGAGATGTGTGCTGTGCTGAAAGCCACCTGGTTATCATGCTACCGCTTTCCCCAGGCCAACCCTTTGCAGTAGCCCCCATCAGGCGGCCCGATACTAGCAGGCCGTCTGCCCGACTGTGATTCACTCGCACAGTCAAGCTGTCAATGCTCATCACTTGAGCCAAGCGGGGCACAGAATATGTTCCATAGATCTTGGGGTTCTTGCTGATGTACTGGCTCCTGTCACTGGCATGCAGCTGCAGCATTGTTGCCTGCACATCAACAACTTGCACATTGATAGCTGATACATTGATAGTTTGGGTGCTTTACAAAATGCAGACAATGCTATGTAAACCCGTTTGTGACAAGGCTGACATTGCCGAGACAAGCAGTGGGTGCAATGTCTATACCTGTGTATGTGTTGACAGATGCAGTAGTTTTAGGTTGCAAAGAGCGCGTCACAGGCAGTTGGTATGTGACACAGGCCCTTCAGTGATAGCAGACCAACAAGTCTCATAGGTACCTTCTGGTAGCTCATATCAGCTGTCTGTCAGCCCTGGTGATTCATACTCCTAAACTACAGTCACATCTGAGTTTATACAGTACATTGCAGAACAAGTCTTTGAATGCAGAATCCATAAGTCCCATGCTGGTGTGTGACAAAGATTTGACATTGAAGCAGCTGACCTTTGTGGCGATTGCGCCCTGCATGACCTCCAGCAGCAAATCCAGCTTCTGGCCTCTCAGCTTCAAGTGTGTATTCCTGGCATCAGCATCCTGGCTCTGATGGTCATCAAACGCCATTGACACTATGCCAGCAGTCACATTCACCTCTGCTAGTGGCTGACCCTGCAGGAAAACACAATACATTATTTCATGAAAGCAACACGCTTTGCATGCTGCATCCAATCAGCACATGCCTCAATCCGACGGCATGTCCCAAACGTCACCCACAATGATGTGATGGTGCTGTACAGAGTGTGGCTCGGGCTTGTTTTGACAAAAAAGGTCTTCACAGGAGGGTCAAACTCAACCCTATGATGTCCAGTCTCCTTACTGTCTGTTCAGTCTCAGAGTGCAACTGCTCATCATCAGCTGGACCACTGCTCTGCAGCAGCGAAAACTGCAGAGTTGCCATGGAGGCTGGAGTGAGATGCACTTGCACACGATCAAGCTCCACCAGAGCCTTGAGCTGGGGCAGCAGTGCATCTCCCGAGACACGGTGCAAGTCTAGGTAGGCAGTGCAGCAGCAGGGGCTCAGCACTGTTGTGCCAGCGGGGGACAAACTGCTCGACCTATTGCCGGTGTTCAGCTGAACTGCATCCAGAGTCATGCATAGGCGTTGGTACAAGACCTTGGTTTGCACCTGTACATCATGCAAAGAGCTAAGGTTGACGTATCACATTACAGTATCTCTCAGAATGATGTAGCACGTGCTGCCACATCAAATGTATGCAGAGAGGCACCAGCAGCAAAGTATGTGCTATACAGCAGAGAACAGCAGGGCATGGCACAGCACATGGGCTAAAGACAGGCGTAACAGAAGGACTGCATAGCAACCTAGAAACAGTGTAGGTCAAGAGCAGACCTGTGTGAGCAGCTCCTGCAAGGCTTCCTTGGACAAGCTCTTCTGCTGTATGCAATGCTGCTGCAGCTGTTGGATCAGGTGCTGTTGCTGCACAAGTTGACCAGCTTCTGGCTCATGAGTAATCTGGATGGCTCCTGTGTGCACAATGCTGCAGCCTTCAGATGCTGGCTGACCATGCTGACTCATGAAAACCACCACATCCTCTACCTGAAGGCATCACATGAGGCTTAGGCATCAACAAAAGGCAGTCATAGCTGCTAAATTTCATTGATCAATGAGTCTGGAGTCTGGCAGGCTGTGTGCTTACAGCCAGGTGCATGGTCAAGATATTGACACAGGTGTAAATCACAGCATGAATGCGGTGTCTGACCTGGATAGCAACTGTTGGAAGCATGAAGGCCTTGATGGCTCTTTGGGCCTGAGCCAGAGTTTGAGCCTTGCTGTCATTCAATAAGTTAGCAGTCTCAGCCACACGGCTTGACAGAGTGTCCCTGGAACCGCCTGCTGTGAGAGCTGAGAGGGCAGCCCAGCAGGTGGGCCGGTGAATGACATGCAGGGCTTGTATCCAAACCTCCAGCTTTTGGCCGGCATCTGCATTATACAAACTGGTGTTGGAATGAGTGGCTCTGTTCACAAAGTCCCTGCTGCATCTTTTGGTTCACCACAGGCTTTGCAGGCTGTGCAAGCAATATGCCAAGCATATGAATGGTGGCCTTGGCAGTCATTTGCTCCTGAGACAGTCAAGTCAGGGAAAGCACAGGCTTGATCACATTGATGTGGCAAGCCAGCATGCAGGTGCTGACTCAACAGCAAAAGCATGCTGCAAGTTTGCTGCTCACCTGCCTTGTGGTCCGTGAACTGCATCTTCAGGACTGGGGGCTCACTCATCAGCTCAGGAACAACTACAAAGCTGTTGCTTGGGCTGATGCTGCCTGAGGACCTGGCTGTAGCATGCTCAACTGACTCACTGCTGCTTCCACTGCCTGCAAGCAGCCAGGGTAGCGGCCCTCATGCTGGAGTTGAAGGGCCAAGACGTCAACTTCAAGGAGTCAAGCAACAGCAACTGCATGCTTCCAATCAACAGAAGCAGATTCCAATCATACCCCGCGTGTTTGCCAACCTTGACCCTTGAGTCTTAGTATTGTACATGATCATGCATTGCTGCTAGGCAATGCCGAGTAAGCAGGGGTGAGCGTGATGTCTTCCACCAGAGCATGAAGCGGCAGCTAACTGTACCTGGCTGCTGCCACCTGGCTAACACCACGTCAGCACAGTCTGCAGCCCCTGTGCCCAAGTCCTGCACTGTTATCTCCTGAACTGTCATCTTGGCATGCGTAGCCTCTGAGCTTAGCTGAACATACATGTTCAGCTGTTCCACATCAACGGAAGCCAACTGCTTGGCCTGTGCGCCCTTTATGGCATCTGAGAAACTGACACTGCCAGATGCGATCTGCGGTCAAGGCACGACAACCAGAAGCTTAGTCTTGTGTAAGGTTGCTGACCAATGACAGCGTGAAGGAGTCTGTGCTCACAGTTGTAGCATCGACTGTTGTGTTGCAGCACTGTATAGTGTCACAGAACATCAGGGCCAGTAGCAAACAGTCATCCTGCATGCATGCATGATGTCTGGCATGCATATGTGCTGCGTTGATTGCAGAGACTACTATAGCTTGTGGAAGCAGTGCACCGTATGCAATGCAAACACAGTGACAATAGCCACATTTGACACCGTCATGTTTGTCACACATGCATGTCAGCGGCAGACAACCTTGACATCAGCAATGACTTGAAGCTTTCTGGAAGGATCTCTGCCATCAGGCAGATTGTGGGGGTCCAAGCTGAGGGTGGCAAACAACTCCTGCATCTCTGCCTGGGATGGGCGCAGCGGCGGGGCCTGGGGGTGTTCCTTTGAGGGCACATATCCCAGGATGGAGGACACCCCAGACAAGCCCCACGTCCACCATCCCTGCCTGTGGTCAGACACTGCTCTTGCTACACTGCAGATGGCCCCATCTAGAAGCTTCATTGACACCAATTGTGACCGGAAGATCTCGGCAGGTTGGAACACAGCCTAAAGCAGCTGGAAAGTCTGAAGGACAGCATTTGAATTTTGCGGCTGCTGCATGCAAATCATGCAGCTGTTGAAGCACAGGCAAGGCTGGTTCAAGACATGTGGTCAGTTGGGTCACATGCAGATGCTATGGCTCAGCTTGGCAGCATAAATCATATGGCCAAAGCTTCAGAGCTGCATAGCCTGCTTTGTAGAGCACTGCCTGTAGACTTGGTCTGCCATCACCTACCTTGAGCTTGACCCAGGTGGTGAGTCAGCCTCCTTAGATTGACCCTCTATGGAAGCTCCTGCCTCCTTTGGTAATCCCAAGTCCTTGGCGGCCTCCAGTAGCACTTGCAAACTGCTGTCCTTGCTTGCTGCCGTGGTACTGCTCTCTGAGAGGAGGGATGTGTGAGACGCCTGCTGGCTGGGGCGCCTTTTCAGCGCTCTGGAAGCTAGGTGGCGGAATAGAAGGATGTCGGGTACCAGCAGCTGCATCTCCAGTGCCTCTATCTGCGCCTGCTCCTGCTCATGCTTTGCCTGGCAACAAATGAGCTCAGTGGCTTCTTCACACGGCAGCAGGGACCGTGAGTGAAGCTATGTAGCATTCTGTGTATAGGTTGACACATTTTGAGAGAGCAATGCTGACAGCATGACTATGGAATGCAAATCATATAGTCTAGCCTCCAGCATGTGGAGCTCGACCATGTGTGGAAAAAGTTTTATGCGCTGTGTATTGATGATAGTGCTTTTAGTTCATGCTGTGAGTACCTGATCTGATGAGCCTTTTACACTCTGGAGGTGATGAGTCCATAGCTCTACGTAGCGCTGCCGTTGGTCCCTCCACTCAAGCAAGGTTGCTCCAGTTAGTTTGCGGGGCTGATGCTGACCAAGGTCTTGCAACACAGCCTGGATTGCATACTGCCAAAGCCGCCTGCACCATGTGTGACACACTGCAGCTGCCTGTTACAGCTGCCTGTTCAGGCCTCAGCCTGAAAGCCTCCTCTGAGCTTGCAAGAACAACATGACCATGGGCTGGACAGCAGCACGATGTATTCAAAGTAGATCCAGGTTAGAGCACAGGCTTTGACAGCAAACTTTAAAGTGAATGCCTCAATAGCTTGATGTGGCAGATCAGGCTTGCGGACCAGGCACAGTACAATCACAGCACAGTGTCAGGCCATGCTGTGGCGTGCAACATGCTATTGACATGCATTTGACCCACCTTGGAGTTACAGCAACGGCAGCAGCAACATCAGAGCGCCAGCCGGTGGGCCTAAGAACAGCATACTGATTGTGTAAGTTCCAGACCGCATACTGATCTTGCATGCGTGCTATATCAGATATTTGGTCCTTGTGCAGATGGAGCTGTACTCTTTCGACCAGTGCCACAGCACCTAGGCGGCTGACCCCTGTGTGCTTGTCAGTCTTCATGCTGACACGCAGATCACAGTTTGTTGGAGGCAGAATCAGGCTCAGATTGTCTGTGTCTACAAAAACTGAGCTGATGGACCTGACGTCAGCATTGGCATGCTGCAGTGTTACATTGTCAGTCATTGGCTTGGCTGAGGCACCTGCTGGGTGTTCAATATGCTGCCAACTCTGAGACTCCATGCTAGACGTCTTGCTTGGTGGCTGCTGTGGGTTGCTGGCTTGCCAGTACAGGGACAGCTGCTGCACTGAGATGTCCTTCATGACCTTGGCAGCCTGCAGCTAAGGCAACCTTTTGTGTTAAATTGCAAGCAACACACAGACGGCATGAATGTAATGTGCACACTAGAATGCTGTTGTGAATGGCTTGCAGTCACAGGGATGTCATGAGTGATAGACAGCATGGCACAAGTTCATGGTGGCACTCATGGCTGTTCTTTGATGTGCTGTATCAGCAGCAAAAGGACTCTCAAGCATGCTCTTGGGACTTGCCTGCTTGAGCGTCCCTGACTCCTTCATTTTGATCTTTATTTTCTGATCATCATAGCCAGTCTCGACCAGTCCCAAGTGCATGCCAAACTCAGTGCCCCTCCCTTGGCCGCTTGCATCCCGGACCTGGGAGAAAGCTCAACTCAACAGGTAACCACCATGGACCTGCTGTCAGGCATGGATGTGCTATATGCCATTCAACAGCCGCATGAAGCTACCGCAAGTAGGCTGACCTTGAAGCAGATGTGAGTGCGTTTCATCCTGAACTGCAGCTTGTTCAGCAGGATGCTGCCGCTCCAGGTCAAGAATGACCAGCCATAGCCGCTCTTCTGGCCAGAGCTTGCTCCTGTCAGCTGCCGAGACGCCTCAGCAGCACTGAGCTGTGCCCTTTTGGTAGCATAAGCCCTACGCTTTGCAGGGCCCTCCTCCCAGTCGGCCTCTGGCCTAGGAGAGACACAGATGAAGACATCCGACAGCTCAATGACATTGCGTCCTCTAAAACCCCAGGGACACTGCACAATGAGGTGCGTTTCAGCTTTGCTCAAGGTGTATTTCACATGTTGCTTGAGAGCAGCTTGCGCTTGAGTTTGCATTTGGACATGCCTAGCATGATGTGATGTCATTCACTGAGATTCAGCACTTGCATGGTGCATGCCTACTCTGACATGCAAGGAGCCAACAACAGCTTCTTCAACTGCAACAGGCAGCTGGAAAAAATCCAAGGCTTCTGTCTTAAGCTTGACATTCTTCAAGGTCAGCCCCGCCGGCTCAGAGAAAGCTGCAGCATAATGCACATTGACGTCACCAGAGTCTCGCAAGTCCCACGACTGCAAGGTAAGGTCCGAGTGATCTTACCGCTGAGAATATTAGCTCTTAAGTTTTCTCGCTTGATATCCAGGAAGTGTCCCAAGTAGCTAGTCAGCCAGTCGCTGATGTATTGCTCAAACATGCTATTTACTGGAAACGGTGCAGGGTGTCGCTGCGAGCTCTCCCGGTCAAGGTACGCTTAACTTCTGCATGGAGAGATGCCTATCTCGCAACCTTAACCAGCTCAAACTTATAACAAAATCAGCCTCCATCTTACTCCTAGCACGAAGGTCGCAAGCGCTGTACGTCCCGCAAGTGCTGTACGTCCTTGTTTGACCTGGTCCATGTCGTGCCTGCGGTGCTCTGGCTCCGAAACACAAATTAGTAGGAGCACTTTAGCAAGCTTTCGTCAGTTTTTGCTAAATTGGTCCAAGCGACCAGTGCGCGCATCTGCTGCATAAAGCAAAAGTTCCTGGCGGTAGAAGTCGCCTTCCAATCTGCTCGTATGCGCTCGTTTTGGGCCGTCCTTGATACCCTCACATTGGCTGTACACACCCCAACTGGGTTTTCCACAGCGTCAGGCTTGTGCGTCGTCCATAGCGTGATCGCCTGTGTATAGCAATCAAATTACTGGGACGCCGTGCGATTGACGTTTTTGCTATCAAGAGGGACCGCTACATATCTGCAACTTGCTTGCTGGGTATGGCTATCAACCTTCCGGTTGGCACTGCCAGATACAGCTTCCAAAACCCACAACAGTATGCAATGCAACTCCGCTTGACCCCGGAGGTCAGGGACGCATTGCTGAAAGCTCAACAGACTGGGGATTCAACGTCACTTAGGCTTACAGGGACTGGCTCAGACAATGTGCGTGTAACTTTTGAAAGCTGCAACTGACCAAGCTCAACAAGATACATGCCTGCAAGTGGCTGACGCTCTTGCAGGCTATTACTGTTGGAAGTCAGAGCTTTGCATTTCACCCACCCACTGCTCAGGAGCGCCTCGATATTTTCTCTCAGTCCAAGCGAGGTTGCATGCAAGTGGGACAGATTCATCAGAAGGCAGTTGTCAAGGTGCTCCAGACACGTTCCTCTTTTTGTCCTGTCCCTGACCATGCTTCTGCTGATGCTGCATGCAATTCTGGTGTTTTGCAGAGAGCAACACTGCATGCTTTGGGTAAGCAGCCAGTACCCGCTCAGGGCTCTCAGGCTCAGAATGCACAGCACCCAGGGCCTCCCTATGCAGCACACAAGCCTTCAGCAGGTGAATGCATGCTTCCCGCCGTCTGGTAAAGACACATGCTATCTGTCAGCTGTGGCCAAGCAAATGACTTGGCACCTGATATCTTGACCTCTGTTGCCTCTTGTCTGCTACCGTAGATGTACTCAAGTCATCAAGCAGTGCGTGTTGCGTTGCTTTGCTTGGCTTGGCTTTGCTTGGCTTTGCTTTGCTTGGCTTTGCTTTGCTTTGCTTGGCTTTACTTTGCTCACTTGTATCCTAAAACCTTACAGGTCCAGCTGAGAAGGGCCGCACACAGCTGCCATCAGTGCAGCCAGTCAGGAAGCAGCAGCCAGGTGGTGTGCAGCCACAGGCAGTGCAGAGACCACCTATTCAGCAGAGGCAAGCCATGGTGCCACCTCAGAATCCCCGGCCATCTCATCCTGCTGCAGCCGCAGGCCTTTCAAAGCCAACACAGGCCAGCAGGTATCTGCCAACTTCCATCAACTGCAGGTGTCATGCTTGCCAGGTGCCCATGCTGCAGCAAACCGTAGCTGGCTGGATTGCCAGCAGGCACTGTCAGTTTGAGCCTGCGGATTCAAGTCTGCATAGCACTTGCTGTCAATGCTAACGCAGCAAGGCCACATGTTGTGTTTCACGCATGTGCCTACAGAGGGGACACACACCATACGGCCACTTCAAGGGTCTAACTTGTGGTATCTGCAGGGCAATGCCTGCACCAAAGCAGCCGCAGGTGAGACCGCCCCCCCCTGCCTCAGCCTCCCACCCCTCGTCCCAGCATCAAGCAGCTGCGCAGACACACCCCCCTGCACACCCCAGCAGCCAGCATGCCCCCTCTGGCATGTCCAGCCAGTCAGCTCAGACTGCCTTGGCTCCCAAGCCTCCTAAGGGCAAGGCCAGCAAGGCTGGCAAAGCCCCCGCCAATGCAAACTATGTGTCGGCACAGCAACCCGGGGTGCTAGAGAAGGTGTATGGTGCGGCCAGGAAGGGTCAGAAAGAGGCAATGCTTGTGGCGATGCTGCTTTGCAAGCCCTGCAAAGACAAGGTAGCCTCTCATCAAGTTTGGAAGCATGCAGACTGGTGTGTCCTGACTGCTGCCCAAAAGATTTACCAGTATACCGGGACAGGGTGAAGTTGTTCAGCACAAGGGAGAGGCAGTTAGACTGCACGCTGGCAATCAGCAGACATATTATGTCAGATACAAGACCAATGGTCATCATGTCAAGATCTCATAGCATTCACCAGAGCTCACGGTTCAATGCCAGGACTGTTAAATGTGACAGTCATGCGTGGGGCCAACTCATCTTGTTCCAATCAAACTGGTATCTACAGGTGCTGGAGGAGGTCCTCAAGGACACAGAGAAGAAGGTGATTGGTTTTCAGAGACTCCAAGGAGACTCTTTCAAGAGAGCATGCAGGCAATATGCTGCCATGGTGTCTGGCTCTGCTTGGGTTCTGAGAGAGCCTTTTCTTGAGGAAGCCAAGAACATTCTGCACAGCCTGTCTGCCCCTGCAGGTTTGTGTCTTGTACATGCTGGTCACATTATCTGTTTGCCCCCAGCTAGTTGCCTTTATGTGCTTAGCCATGCAGCCTTGATGCATCATGCTTGCATGATGCTATTGGCAAAAACCATGCAGTGAGTGACGTCATGCCATGCCCTTGCTTGCAATGATGTGCTTTGTTCAGCAGGGGCACAGTTGTTATGGTTGATGCAATCCAGGTTTGTGTGCTCACGTGTCGATCAGATTGATGTCCTGGAATGACCTCAGCATGAATGGCCCACAGGGGCATGACTGGCAATCATGGTTAGCTCATGCATTTGCTTGTGATGCCTCTGCATACACACTCCATCTGGCTGTCTCTGATGCCAGTACTAGCTGCAGCACAACATGACATCTGCAGACAAATTTGAACTCATCTTTCGCGCATGCCCTCACATGCAGAGGCCAACGGTGCATCAGGGCAGCCAGCTCAGCCCTCAGCTGCTGCAAAGAAGAACAACGCTGAGCCTGAAGCAGCCCGGCAGAGGAAGAAGTCCGCAGAGCCACAGCAGAGGTATCCCACTCCAGAGCCTCAGGAAATGGAGGGGGTTGTTGTAGAACCCCAGCCTACTCATGCAGTAGACAAGGTCAAGAAGAAGAAACGTCTGACAAAGGCTGCAGACATGAACAAGACGCCCCAGGGTATGGAGGGGGACAGGCCCCCTGGAGCGGGGGTGAAGTGCAAGTTGCAGGTGCATCATCAGTCCTTTGCTTGTCACACCATGCACTGCTCTACCTAGCGCTGCTGTGGACTTGCTTGACTCACTTGCAGATTGGTCACACCTGCTGATGTCAGCCTGCAATTCCTGCACAGCTGTGGCCACAGCTGTGCTTGCTTGGAATTGAGCAGCATGTGACAGTCGGAGCAGCTTCTCAGATAGACTCCCAGGCCATCGGTCAGCAAGGCAAACACAAAGCCAGCAGCATCACATGGCAGAGGATACAGCTGACTAAATGCTCACAGCGTAGCTGGTGACAGCAGGCTCAGACCTGCAGTAATGCATGTCATACTGCTGTGTGGCTGCCACCAGATTTTGTTTGCTGATAAACACCCACCTGGATTTTGATGGTCTGCAGGCAGCAGGGCTGACAGACAGTGAGTCAGGGGAGGACAGTGCAGCAGCCAACAGGCAGCGTAAGGCACAGAAGGGCCCTTCAGGCCTCAGGCCCCCTACACACAGTGGGACTCCCCCATCCTCAGCTGCAGGCCTTTCACCACAGCATCAGTCCGCCCATGTCAATGGCCACTCAGAGCAGCGCAACAGCCAGGGTCAGCGGTGGCAGAATGAAGACGAAACCCGGGGGAACAGGGCAGGCAGCGTTGGGGCAGAGGGCAGGTCAGCCAGCATGGAAGCACCAGTGACTAATGGTGACAGAGGGCAGGTAGCTGCAGCAGCCCCTTCTGTGGGGAAAATCAAGCTCAAGCTGAGGCGGCCGTGGAGTGCAGGAGCAGATGAGTATGATGAGTCCTGGTTTGCTGAGTATGTAGACAGGCAGCCCAACCTTAGGGGGCCTATTGCGGACTTTGACCAGGTGAAGCTCAATTCCATGTGTCTGGCCCATATTGTTGAGCTTGACCATGTCTGAGCAACTACCTTGCTTGACTCGTCCGCCATATGCATTACCGTGACAAGCCTAGGCAGGATGTGGCCTTGTTGCCTAGTCATGCAATTTATGGCTTGTCTGCAGTTGTATAGCACCTTGAAGCCTTGCTGTGATTGGCATAGTCACCTCACTGAAGCTGCATGGTTGAGACAGGAAGAGTGGAATGCTTTTTGCCTGCTTGCCTGTGTTGTGAGGTAAGGGTTCATGGCTTTGCAGTGGGAGGAGTGCCGGGGAGAGTACAGGAGCAAGCACGCCTTGTACTTCCGGCTGCGTCAGGAGATACAGGACACTAACATCAAGGTGAAGGGCTTGCAGCAGGTGAGAAACTTCACACGTGTAATGGTTTCTTTTTGTATTTGCGCAATCTTCAATGGCACGAGTATGGATCAGAAGATGTGTTGCAGTGTTTGTGTGCTGTGTTTGGTGTCGACACCTATTTCCTAGGTACATGCTCGGTCTGTGACCCTAAGCAATGCCAAAGGCAATATCTGGCTGATGTGGGTGTACTGCACATGATGGGCGACTGCTTATTCAGCATGTCATGACAGCTGACATGCCGTTATGCATGTGTGCAGGCCATTCACAAAGCTGGTTCTGACACAGAGAAGGTCAAATATGAGCAGCAGTTTGAGCTGATGTGGAAAAGGCGGCTTCCTCGCTCACAGAAGTGGGACAAGGCATTTTTTGTGCTGCAAGAGGAGCTTGAAGCCCTACATAAGCATATGCAAATTTTCTATGATCAGCGTGCAACTCCCATGGAGACAGCATAAGTTTTCTGATCAAGTTTCAGCTTGAAGAGTTTTGAGCAATTCCAGCTTGAGATACTTTGAGCAATTCAGTGTTCTACAAATGCTTACAGATCCTTGCTCTGCAGCAGTCGTACAAGTACAACTTGCACATGAGTGCATGATAGTGTACTCAATAAGCTGATTTTCATGTCAGTACGTATATTGCAGCAAGTCTGTATAGACTTCCTGCAAACCCTGTGATTTGCTCAAGTAGCCAGAGTGGCAAACATGTTTTCTTTTCTTATCTATGTATGATCTCGCTTGCTGAGTCAGCATGTGCCAAAGTGCACGGCAGGGAGAGCCTCAACATCACATCTCACATGTAACGACATGTTCATGCTTGCGTGTGTATCACAGTAGTTCCAGATCAGGGATCTGCAAAGGATGCCGAATTTGCTAGCATTTCACAGAGATTACATCTTGCAATGTGCACTGTTGGGGTGGCAACAACAGTGCAACTAGTAGTGAGGAACATCGTCATCATAACTGGCAGGTATCTGGCCACGCTGAGACACAAGCGTCTTGAGCCAATCATCATAGTTGGTGAGCAGAGTCTTGTTCTCCTTCTTATATGCATGCGCCTTCTTCTTCAGGCTGTTTAAGGTGGCACTGGTACATGTTGCAGCATCCTCAGCCAGTTGCCTGGCACCACTCGTGTCTGACAGGTTGGCCTGCATCAGGGCAATGGCATCGCATCCAGAGCACTCGCCATCCGCATGTAATCTACTACGCAAAGATGCTAGTGTCCTGTGCCATTCAGCATAGCAATAGTTGGAACTCTTGTTTCAGCACCTTGCATTGTGTGCATCAGCATGTTCTCAAACCTCATTGTTCAAGACAGATGGCTGTGGCTGCACAACCGCATTCACAGTTGTGCACTATCTTGAAAAGATTTGTAAAGAAGGGATGCAATTGTGGTGAAGCAAGGATGGGTACCTCAAGCTGGTGCGTCCGTGTCCTAGCAGTCTGAGCATCACGCTGAGCCGCCAGCTTAGCAGCCTCCTCATTGCGCAGCGCCCCAATGACATCCTCGACAATGCGAGCCTTGCTTGCCAACTCCTGTACCAAGCACACAGCAGTTGGTGTTCTGGTGGCGACAGGTCTTGCCTAGACATTCAAATGGATGTATGGTGCAGGCAGGCCCAATTCCTTGAGTAGTGATTATCAGCTTGACATTCCGCGCATGCACCAAAACAGCAAATACAATGGCAGCAGGGGACACCAATTGCACAGTTGCCGCAAAGGTGCACAAAAGCCCTGGCCCCTGCAGGAGAAGCCTTTGTTATGCAGCTGACCTTGGAGTGTGCATCATGTATGGAGTGCAGCTGGGCCTTGAGCTTGGCAGTTTGAGAGGTGTGATCACCCAGCTCAGCCTTGAGATGGGCAACCTCCTCCTGAGCTACTGCCAGCTTGCTGCTCAAGCTGGCCTTGCTCCTCCCAAGGGCCTCCACATGCTCCCTACACCACAAACAGCCTTCTTCCAGATCACTAGCAAACCACCAAGCTGAGCTGTCTGATGACCAGGATCATGCCTGCTGCCAGCATGCTAACTTCATGACAGGCACATAGCAGACGCTGTGCTCATCTCAACTTGCTGGCTGGCTTCTCAGACTAGACTTGCTATGTTGCTACATGCTGTCAGTGCACACAGGCAAGGCTTCGCTTTGCTTCACTGGTGCAAACTGCACAAGCACTTTTCATGTACTGCACAATGGCTCACTGCACAATGACCAAAACATTCTGATGCCTGTGTGGCTTTGGGCCATGTCTACCTAAGCTGATCAGCGGTAGCCTGAGCTTCACGCATGCTGTGCTGCGTCCTGTTGACGTGCCCTTCCAGGCTGCGCTTCTCAGCCTCCCATGTACGCTCCCCATCACTCAACCTCTGACTCACTCCCCTCAACATCTCAGCCATCTCTTGTACCTATGCAAATAATGGCAGTGTGCTACTACCTTCATGTTTGTTCTGCCCAATCAGGCTGCAAAGGGCTCATGCCTGCCACCAGCACAGAGCATCATGCACAGACACTCATGGAACTTGGCTGTGCAACAGTGACAGTAGTGTCATTAGTCAACCCCTGACATTGTGCTGGTGTGCTACACCAAGCTCCATCTGAGATATAGGAGGAACCAGAACATGCTGAGGAAGGTAATGAGTGACAGCCAGGCAGGGCCGTACCTTGCCGTCTTGGCGCACCAACTCATGCTCTTTCACTTCCAGCATGTCATGATGGCTAATGAACTGCGCCTTCAAAGCAGCAAAGGCTTCCCTTGTTTCACCAGCCTCCTATGAGCACCATAGGCAGACGTCAGACCTGTTGTCGCAAGATTGCTGCTTGTATGTAATATCATAAGGCCACATGTGTCTGCAAGCCACCAGCACCATTGTGTTTCTGTGCTGGATTGATGCCATGTGTAGCTGCATGCTTGTTCCCATGCAGTCTCAACTCAGCAGGCAGCCTGGAGCAGACACAAGGGCTACAGCTTCTGAAAGCGCTGAAGCTTCAGACTTACTCTGCTCACCATGGCTGGCATGAACAGACATGTCTGCGTACAGGGTGCCAAACCCAACATTGATACAGATCAACGTTGTGCGTCAGTGTTGTGGATCACGCAGCTGAGCTTGAGGTGACAGCCTGTTGACCCATGCTAAATGTATCTAAGTGCAGCCAGCATAGCTGCACCATACAACCCCTTAACAGCTGCACCTTGAGAGCTGCACCTCAATAGCACCTTTATAGCTGCACCTCTGACAGCTGCACACTAACAGCTGCACCAAGAGCCCCTACCAGCTGCACCAAGGGCCCCTAACAGCTGCAGGATAACAGCTGCACCTTTAACATCTGCACACTAACAGCTGCACCAAGGGCCCCTAACAGCTGCAGGATAACAGCTGCACCAAGAGCCTTTAAGTTACAAGCCCTTGAGGGTCTCACCTTGAGCTGGAGCTCCAGGGTGCGCTGACGGTCCTTGACTTTAGACAGACTGTCCACTTCTTCCCGTAGCTCGCTGTTGTCATTCTTGCTGCGGATCAGCTTCTCCTTCAGGCTTTGGTGCTGACCCTGCATCAAACGCTAACTCCAGTCCTTGCAGTACAACAATACGTATCACTGCTACAACTCCCACATCAGCCATCCCTGTCTTTGTGCAGTAACACTTTGTGTTAGAGATGCATACTCAGCAGCAGCAGTAGCATCAGCAGCGGATGCTGACTACTCCACAACCATGAGTCAACAGACTGACCTTCCTTGCTGCTTGCTGTACTTAGTGTCATGTGTCACAGGCAATGACATTGCTGCGATGAGCGCTGGTGCTGGCAGCACAACTTGAATGATGTGATTGTCACCATTGCTGTTGCATGGACCTGTCTGTAAGCAAATGTTGTCAAAACAAACCTCAAGAGTTTCGAGGGCCTGCTTGGTGAGATCATACTCTTCCCCAAGCCTGGTGAGCTCTGAGTCACCACGCTGCTGAGTCTCAGCCAGTTCAGCTTGAGTGCTCTGCAAGTCTCTTTCAGCCACCTGCACACACTTATTGCTGGTCCTAAGCTTTCACTGACAATGCACGGCTCCTGTGCAGCAAGCATGTCAGCCTTTGACCACCCACGCTTGCACATACCTACACCAACAGCACTGCATATAGCAAGACCGCCTCACATCTGCACTGCAGGCATGATCCAACCGCATTCACACGTCAGGCAGATCCACAGTTGTCACACCAACTCTGGACAACACAGCAAGCTCAGCTCTCGGATCCTATTTGAATGTATTCCTTGCATGCAGCATGCCCATCTGATGTTACCTGCAGGGCTTGTTTGACAGCAGTGGCCTTCTGCTGCTGGTCCCGCTTCTCCACATCATATCTGTCCACAGCCCGCCGCAGCCGCTCCACATCATGGCGGGCTTTGTCCAGCTCCCTGCGGCTGCGCTCCCACTCTGCCTGAATCAAACCATGTGACAGCCAATCAGATGCATCCCACAAGCAGCACAATGCGCTGCCAAGCTGCTGTGCTTACTGGCACGAGTTGAGGCAAACTAGCACGAATTGGGGCAAACTAGCATGAATTGGGGTAGACTAGCATGAATTGGGGCCCACCAGCATGAAGTGGGGTAGACATTGCTGCACATAAGTCCCAGCTGACATGTATGATGACATGCATGTGGACCACCTGTGTCCCAAAGTGACAAGCATGCAAGGTTAACTGTGCTGTTCAGGAAAGCTTGCTTTCAGCAGTTTGTTGCTTTTGTTGGAAAAGCAAATGCATTCAGGACAGGTTCTTTGTGAGCTTGGTGGTGAGAGGCAAGGCAGCAGGCTAGTTCTTCAAAGTGCAGGGCCCAGCATGATACTTTGAAGGTTATGTACCACATGAAGCCAGCTTGACTGCATACTGTATCTGCCACAATATCTCTATGATCCAGGCATTTTATTGGGCTCTGCAATCCAGTGCATGTTTGGGAAAGTGTATCTGAGACCCAGGACCCGGACTCTATCCAGGAATCAGAGTCAATACATGTGCAGCTGTCAGGCTGTAAACCTTGCGTCGCAGTTGCAGCATCATGTGTGCTGCTGCAGCTGCTCTCAGGGTCATTCTGGCAAAAGCCCAGGGCATACTGCTGGACGTAGCATTGCATACAAACATGATTTGACAGTCACTTAGCTGCCAGACTCAAAGCTCATGAAGGCCTCTCTGCTTTACAGCAGCGTCACTTTGCACTTGGCATCCAGTCTCTCATGCCACCATGGCTACTTCTTGCTTACCATTTGCATTAAGGACAGAAGACCTGTGCCCTATAGCAGCCTGCCAAGTCCTTCCCTGGGGTGCACTTCTGCATGTTGATGCCACAACCTCCTCTGCCGATTGCCAACCTTATGTCCAGTCTCCTACCTGTTGTGCAAGGTGCATGGCAGCAGCAGCTTCCATCTCAGCCACCTGCTGACTCAGGCTGCTGTTCTCCTGCTTGCTGGCTTGCAGCTCAGCCCTGAGGTCCTCGCTGCGCTGCTGCACTCGCTCCAACTGAGGCTCCAGCTGCACAACCCGACCTGTCATTTGTACAACAGCTCAACTACAGACCGTGCATGCAGTCACCATATGCAGTGTACCCTGATGCTTGCATGCAGTGCGTATGCCCTGCAAAGGCTGTGGGAAACCTGCCTGACCAAGTGAGATTACTGTTGCTGTGGTAAACCATGCATATAGTAACTGATGCAGTTGCAAATTGACATACACAAGTGCATGTCAGGTCAGAACTAGCAGCACTTTATGCCAGCGCAGATTCAAAACGGGTTGCCCATTTGAATCCACGCTGGCATATAAGACAGCATTGGTGCAGTGATATGCTCTATGGTATAACCTTTGATATATCAAGCACATGCTGCAGTACTGCCTGATGTTCACAGCTGTGGAGGTGCATGTTGCAAAGCGTGGACAGAATGCTGTACTGCATGGGCTGCACCGGTGAGTGCAAGCTCACAAAAGGGTCAGCTGAAGATTGGGTACATGTTGCTCACCATTAGCAGTGGCAGCAGCAGCCTCACTGTCTCTGAGAACATCCACAAGACGATCATTGCGCTCAGTCAGCTTTTTGAGCCGCTCATCCAGGTCTGAGCTCTTGGTCCACAACTGTTCCTGTGTGCTGGTCTCCTTCTGCAACCTTCACATCAAGCACTGACGCTGATGCTGCGACCATAAATTATACATGCACACATTGTACACTTGATGCAAGAAGATCAGCCTGTATGTCTGAGGCAGGGCAAATCACATGTTGCACAAGGCTTGTTGCATAAGACATGCTGCATGTTTGCTCAGCCAAGCACATATAGCCTGCTGAATTGCCACCTTGCAGCTGATTGTCTGTTCAAAAGGCAAAGACCTCACAACTAGGTGGACGGCCACTGCTAACTGCTGCCTCAACAATGTGAGCAGTGTGTACCTGCTTTCCAAGGTGGCTAAGTGTGACTTGGCCTCCTTGTGGAGAGTCTGCTCCACGTCCAATTCTGCAGCCAGCCTTGCAGCTTGCGCCTGTCCTGCGGTGGCTTCCTGCAGCTTCTCCTTATAAGCAGCAGCTTGCCCCTTCATGCTCTCGCACTCACTCTCTACCTTGCTTCGCAGAGTGTGCTCATCTCTCAGTCTGTAATACAGCAAGGGAAGTTTGTTTGTACGCTTGTGTATAGCGTACAAATGTCTTTGTATCCTTCAGCTGGTTATCAAGGGTGGTACGCAAGGGATGCTGACTTCAACCTGTGCGTGATGCAAGCTTATACGAAGAAATTTGTCAGCAGCAGGCGCCTTTCAGCTCAGCTGCAAGCATCAACAACTTCTGCATGACATCTGCCATGCAATGGGAGAAGCACTGCATGTAACATTGCACTTTATGCTGGGTATTATCCACATGGCCTGACTACAACTACTTGCAAGTTGTCGAGCTGCACATACTCATGCACAGCTTGTGTACACAGCCGTGACACCGATGACCACAAAGTGCCATTCTGTGTAGCACTGTGCATCACGAGTAGAGTTGTTGCTTGGCGTACTGGGTCTCCTCCTGAACTTACAATGCATACACAATGATGCAAACCTGCAAGAATGACAGAACGCAGAAAGCTCAGACAGTGCAGCACCTCTTCTGCAGCTCTTTCACACGGCTGTGATGGTGCCGTTCAGCATGTTGTAAAGCCGCAGACGTGGTTGCCAGCTGTTGCCCTGCACTTGCCTGCACCAAGCCCAATCAAATCAGTCTCAATAGGCCATCACTGAGATTGCCATAACAATTTTGTAAGTGCTTGATGCCGGCTGATGCTCAAAAGTCAGCTCAGAGGCATATTTCAAGAAAACCTCTTACCGCACGGTCTTGCTCAACCTTCAGGTTAGAGGCGTATGTTGCTAGATCTTGACGCATTGAGTCTAAGTCCTGGGCCAAGTTGCAACATATAGAGTCAGCAAGCACAATCAGTTGCAAAGCACAGCAAACGCCATGCAAAGTATGCATACCTCTTGGCAGGCCAGCCTGGTTCTGGACAGCTCATTGGCCAGGGCAGAATTGGCATTCCGCAGGTCCTGTACACAGACAAAGTGGGTGAGCGGTATATACTTGGGGTATCGCCTCTGACATGCAGGTATGTATACCTTGATTGCAGCTATGTTAAACTGTAGCAGCTGATCCTCCCGATCTTTAGCAGCTGCTCTGTGACCTCCTGACATGAGATAGTTCTTGGGACAGTAGGTCTGGTCCTGAGACGCGACTGCACTGCTACTTTTGCCACCGCCTGCAATGAGCAGTGTATTTGTAAATGCCTGCACTCTCACCAGAGTGCATGGCCATCCAGCATCTCATCACGAGGTCTGACAGTGCGGCATAACACTCAACGCAGCACACCGCTTACGTTTTCGAGGAGCACGTTGCTGCTGAGACGGCTCGAGATCGTATGAAGTGGTTGTAGGCACAATAACTATGCTTGCTCTCGACTCTTGGAGTCGACCATCAAGGCTCATCGGTCTCTCAAGCGTGCAAAGCGAATTTATGCAACATAGTTTGCGTCCTTGCAGCTACGTAGGAGAGCTTAGGTGGACTTGCCAGTCAGACCTGTAGGGCATAACAAGTTCTTTCGCTTGTAGGCCTCTGATGCCGTTGCGCACCTTTCTTCTAACAGCGCAGGTGAAGTGCAGACCTCTACACGACAAACCACACGACGAACGTGCGCTTGCTCCGTGCGGATCTCCGTATCAAGGTTTGAACAAGTGCATGACTTTGAAGGTTTTGTGCTACAGTCTCCGAATTTGATCGCTCAGCGCATCTCGCAAGCCGTTGAGAGCGAAGCCTGAACTGACACAGCTTTGGCGCATCAGTCCTTCGTGCCTTTCCCCTCTTCTGCTTGTGATCAACTGTGACGCAAGCAGAGGCCGCTTAACAGGCTTGTTCGAGTGCTTAGTGCCGCCGCAAGCGGCTAAATGAAGGGATCGGGTCAGCTTTCTTCCAGCGCCAAACGAATCCAGAAGGAGCTTGCCGAAATAAGTCTAGACCCTCCCTGCAATTGCTCAGCTGGTCCCAAGGGCGACAACATATACGAATGGGTCTCTACAATCATGGGACCTTCAAGTAAGCGTGCCTCCAACAGTGCTCTCCCATATTGCTGCAAATTACAACTCAAGCACACAAATCTTTTTGCTGTAGGCTCACCTTATCAGGCTGGAGTTTTCTTCCTTGATATTCACTTCCCAGCAGACTATCCCTTCAAGCCACCAAAAGTATGCTGATCAGACGTTGAGTCAGTGAATTTGCTTGTTTGGTATGTCTGTCACACTCTAACATTATCATGTGACGACCTGCAGGTGACATTCCGGACACGCATATATCACTGCAACATCAACAGCAGTGGTCAGATCTGCCTAGACATCTTGAAGGATCAGTGGAGTCCTGCTCTCACAGTCTCAAAGGTCCTGCTGTCAGTGTGCTCCCTACTGACAGACCCCAATCCTTGTGAGTAGATGACGGGATCGTCTGTGCTTCGCTAGACGCTGACCAGTGTGGGTCAACATTTGCCACTTGCTTTCATACAATGTGTTTTGATGCAGCAGCCCTCATTGCATGCCAGATGGCTGACTATGCACAATGTCTGCTGCAGCTGATCCACTGGTAGGAAGTATAGCTCAGCAACTGTTGACAGACAGAGAAGGGCATGACAAAACAGCTTCAGAGTGGACGCGCCGTTATGCGCAGGGTTGAAAAAGTCTCTGCCTGGTCCTGCTTTTTGCTATTACAGGAATTTTGAGGCTTGATCCTGCTTTTGTGTCCCCAAAATTGCTTGCAAAAGCTTTCAGAACTCGGCAGAAGGCATTCAACCACCTGCCATCCTGTGTATAAACAATACCTTTCCCTACTGCGTGTTGAGCACTTGGTTGTGACTGATCTAGCAGCAGTTTCCTGGCCAATGTCAGCTATACTAAAAAGTAGTGCTCACGTGTCAAAAGTGTGGGTCATGCTTGCAGTCACAATTGATGATGCACAAGGGCACTGGCTTTTACTGTGGGTGCTCTGGTGTCCTTATGGTTCTCCCTGTATTATGGTTTCTCCCCAAGTGATGGACCAAGTTCCAGTGAAAGCGCTTGTTGTGATGATTATACCATAGTCCTGACTGAAGGGGTATCTGCCTGGGATATGGCAGTGTATCCTATGCACACATGTGTTTGCTGTTGAGGATCTGTGTCAACAAGCTCTTTGCCTAAGTTCTTGTATCATGCTTGCTGGCAGCAGCTTGCCATGTCATAGTCATCTATAAGTAGCCACTTCCTCAACGATCTGAGTTAGTTCGTCTTCTGATATCTTTCCCTGAACATGCAAAAGAGGCTTGATGTAAGCAGTATAAGACTGGAGGTGTGACACACACTCATGATATCATACGCTGTCAGCGTGATTGAGAATGTAAGGCTGTGCAGAAGTCTGAAAGCACGTCTCACCATCAGACTAGGGACCAAGATTTTGGCTTCCTCAACATTGCCAGGTGCCAGATTAGCTAGCACACAGATTTCAAAAAAATGTAGTTTGGGATATGAGCTAACGAGCTTCCTGCAGGACAAGTCATCTGTTTGGTAACACTGCAGACAACACTTCGTAGTCAAGATGAATGCAAGCAACACACGTTCTGAACAAACACAAGGCCAGGTCCAGATACGTACTGACGTAGTGCATCCATATTAGGCCTGTTTTGCTGAATGTTGAACTGCGAGACATATTCATATGTCTTTCGGACCCTTTCTGAGGCCTCTTCTAGCCTAATTTCCCGTGATTCCAGGTGATGCTCGAGAACAAGTTTGGCTTCGGTGTTGGAAAGACTGTTGGCTTCCAGGAAGACTGTGTGAAGGTGAGATAGAGTCAGCAAAAACAGTGCGCAGTGCCAACACTTATGTGAGCCTGCCTCACACACCAGTAGGTATTTTCAACTCTGCCGCGTTTTCCTCCTCCTGAAGATCGCTCATGAGCCGCCTGCAAGGTGTACCGTGTCTTGGAGAAGGGCCTCTCCACAGCGGTCTTGCTGGTACAGGTGCACTTGGAGCACAAAATTTGGCACAGCGCTGTAGAAAGAAACCAAGAAAAGTAATCGACGCTGCGTTCTTCCAGCGCTTCCTGCGCTTCACAGTCGGGTACACCTTTCAACAATTCGCCCCAGCAAACTTTCGCACTCTCATGTGCCTTCCTTGGCCCGACGTTTCGTCTTAGGAGACCTGCGTGCGCGCAATTTGCTGCGATTTTGCTGCGATTTTGCCTGGTTGCCAAAGTGTCTGAGCAGGCAACTCAGCACAAAGCTCTGCTTTCTAGTCGCACTGATAAGCACCGTCGGTCAGCATGCTTGCGACGTATTCACTGCGTTGATAATCTTGGCGTACCCGGAGGCAATATGCGAGTTCGCTCCGCCATCAAGAAATTGTGCGACTCTTGCAAGGTTGTGAAGAGGAGGGGCAAACTGTATATCGTCTGCAAGGCCAGCCCGAAGGTGTGTGAAACCTCAGCTGACTTTTCGGTAGCTGAAGCACACATATTAGCCTGACTGTCCGGCCTGCAGCACAAGCAGCGTCAAGGTTTTTCCACAGACGCTGGCGTTCCGTCTGCTGCTACAGAAGAAGCGGTCGCATCACAGCTCAAAAAGCCTGCTCCGTGAGCTTGCGATGCGCTAGAACATGAAGCAGTTACTGAAGTAACTCTACCAATTTTTGGTGTTGTTGCAGGGCTTTCAGCTGGCCTAAAGGCACAAATGCTAGCATAGGCATGCAAGAGTGGCTCTGCAGATAGTTATGTGACATACTACCATGGCTACTGTGATGTCACCCAGGACTTGCTGTCCTCAGATGCCCAGCAAGTGTTGCTATGGGACCTGCAAGGTTGTAGCTGGCCAAGGTGTATGCAGATGCTGTGTCTTTGGAAATGGTCCATGCGATCTGTGCAGCTGCAGATGGTCAGGCCGTCTGTACTCCAGCAGTGTTAGCTGAAAAGAGTTTGTGGCCAATAGATGAAGCATACAGGCACAGTGGCCTGGACATTAGGTTCACCTGGCTGATGGACTTGCTGTGGGCATTGAGGGGACAGAAAGGCTTTAACGAAGTCACCTTGATGTCTGGCATTTAGCCCATTATGTATAATTCAGTGTGCACAAACATGTCTTGACCAAGTTGGCGTCCTGGGTCATGTCAGGTGTCTGCACATGTGTTTGAACAGAGCGTTTCTTTCCATTCAGTAAAAGGCACAGTCAATACGCCTACAAAGACAGTCTTAACAAACTGTCCTGGCCCAGGCTGGGGTGATGTACACATGTGCAGCGCTGCCTGCTAAACTTGCAAATCCCTGTTTCATGTTCCCCTATGACTCTTGTGGGGCATCTGCCATTGCTGGTACTATTTGCAAGCCAGTGATGCAATGAACGACTGAGCAGCACCGCACAGGGGCGTCAGGAACAGCTGAGCAACAAATTTCCACACACACAGAAGGCTGTCATCCAGCGAGGTCCAACGACACATAGTAACACAGCTTCCTTGTCGTTGTAATTTCTTTCCTTTCAGAGGCTATTGTCAGGGGAGAAACCGGTGCTGTATTCAGGATAAATCATGCCAACCAACAGGCTGACAAGCAGTCTCCCTGCACTGAAGCTAAAGTGAAGACGACATTTGGCAGTGAGGGCAAAAATTGCAGGCCTCTGCGAATGCAGTGTCGTTGCATGGAGCAAAGCACTTACTGAGTCCCAGATTCCCCATGATTCTGACTACACCTCTAGCCTAAATAAACTGGCTAGGCTTAGGAATCATGATTGCCATATATCTACTTTGACGTACCTTCATATGAGGCAGTCTCAATGTGGTGTGCATGTTCTGTAATACTTGTACATACTATGCTTTACTTTTGATGATGGGAAAAAAAGCTTGACATGCAAAATTTGATATGATATGGATATAGCTTGGTGCAGTCCTTGTACCAAAGGGTTACCTTGGCTGCAGTGTACCATGTCATCGCCACAACAGATGCCGCACGTTCGATGATGGACATCATTTTTGCAAAAGGGTCGTCTCAATGAATACTTGATGGCAGGCCAACAGGGCACAAATAAGCTTGCGCATACACCCCAGCAGCAAGTTGTTCATTGTTGTTGCAAAGCGTCACAATATTACAACATACACGCATCCTGCAGATCAAAACATGTAACCTACATCACAACACCTTTTCTAGCACATGTTGCTTCCCATGAGTCAGAGTAACAGGAAGCACAATGCTTGACCTGAAACTTGGGCCAGCAGCATTGCACAGACCTGATCGCTATTATGTCAGTGTCACCTCTTCATCGATCGAGCATTGCCCTCTCTGCCATGCTCATATATTGACACGTCTAGCTTGGCTTTGTGCTTGCGCGCATTGGTCACGAACCTTTCGCCTGCCTCTGCAGGAAACCTGTAATTGATTGACTCTTTTTCTGCTGCCTCCAGCTCATCATGAGCTCTCTGCTGGGCTCGCTGCAACTGTTGGATGACAGGAGGCAATCTGCAGGAAGGCAGCAGGAACAATGTGAGCATGACATGCAGCGCAAGGTCGCGCCGCACTACAGTAGATGCTCAAGCTGATGTACGATGGCTGTTTCTGCGGACGCAGCAGTGGTTGCAGAGAAGTCGCTTCAAGCAAGCAAACTAGGTATGCAACTATGTGGCTGTTTCTGCCTATGCGTCAAAGCTCGCAAAGAAGCCACGCCGAGCAAACAGGCTAGGTGACATGCAAAGTCCAGACTGACTTGCAAACCAATCATTCTGCAGAGCTGCAGCCAGCTACTGTGCACGGTCTTACAAGGACAATGCCATAGATATAAACGCTCATGCATACCAGCCAAGTCAGCACCTTTTCTCATCTTCAGGATCATTCTGCTGATGGTTCTGGTTTGTCTGCTCATCATGTTGTCTCTCCCTGATGGCAGCCCTGCTGGAATTGGCATGCGCATTGCGCTTGTACTTCTGAGTGCTGCTGAACTGCTTGCATGCCTCTATGGCAGGCGACTCAGAGTTGGCCTCAGACTCAGAACTTTCCTCAGCAGTTGATTCAGCAGCAGACTTAGGTGACTGCAGAGATATACAATGCTGTGCAGGGTCTGAACTTGTTTGCTGAACATGCTTGGCAGGATCTGCAGGAGAGTCTGCTGCCGTGCCTGGGCGAGGGCAAGCTGCGCCTGAGTCTTGATCAAGGGCTTGCTGATCAGCATAGTGTCCGGTCTGCATTGGGAGACCGGCTGTTGGGTTGTGGCGAGCTTGCTCAGTGCTGCTTGCCCAAGGCTTTGTTTCAATTGACTGATTGTACGAATCCTGCCGGTGTTCAGCCTTGGCAAGGGTTCCATGATGCTCATAAGGCCCTCGTGATCCGTCTGGCGCAGCCAGCTGCTGTACCAGCTGTGTAGCCTTCTCCTGGACTTTAGCAGCCTGCTGTGCACCAGCTTTGCGTCGCTTGGTTTCAAAATTGTGATATTTCTCATGCTGAGCTCCGTGCTTGCTGCTTGCATGCCGAGATGTATCCAAGCTCTCTGCCCCAGAGCTGTGCGTGACCTCAGGGGATGCCCTTGGGCAACTCCCTTCTGGCAATGGTGCACCTTTAGGGGGTCCCATGACAGAGTCACGAGATGTTGTGTCCTTGCAAATCCTTCCTTGCAGTCGCAATGTCCTGCAAATGCAGTTGTTCCCCTTAAATTTTGTAGGCTCCGCCTACAAGGTTGATGTCAAAGGATCGAAGCAAGCAAAGCAAGGAGGTGCCATACGCCCATGGAAGGCACCTGTCGCAATGCAACTGCCTCTTGTGGTACAGTGCGGAAGGTGATCACACCATACACCAGGGCGAGTATTGAATATATGCCAAACAAGACCACAAGAAAGAAAGGAGTCTGCAGACCATAAAAACGATAAGCTCCCAAATTTAAATGGATGTACTTCTTCGGTGTTGACAACCTGCTCGAGTCTCCTTACCAGTACTATGGCAAGGTGTTGCGCAGGTGGCACACTACTACGAAAAGCTGCTAACCAGACGGCGAATACAGCAACTAGACCTCCGGTGACACGGTATATGCGTAACATCACAAAGCTAGCCAGTCAGGAAGCCCTGTGCGCATCAGAATGTCTGAGATATTGGGGACAAAAGTTCGAGCGCTTATGCCACTGGCATAATGCCTGACTGCAAATCTGGCACAAGCCTATTAGCCATGACTCACGACGTGGCCTTACGGATCGCGTGGACTGTCGGAGGGATTTCGACCCTCTCGTTGATCACAATTACAGCTGTGATTACTCAGCTTCAAGGCGCTCAGAGAGCTTCACCTCTGGCTTCTAGTTGACAGTTGTTTGTCACAAAGCACTTGCTCGGTGCCGCGCAGCAAATTTGAAGGAGGTTTCCAGTGTATCAAACGCCTGCAGACACCTCAGGGTGAGTCAGGCGGGCATCACCTGTGGCGAAAGCACCCAATCCTGACAGGTACGATTCTGTCGTACATTTGGAGCCCTGAGACCACGCAGCTGGCCCAGGCGTGAGCCGTGCTGTTGCTACTCAAGCAGCAGAATGCTCCGTCGACACCACACTTGTGCACGGTAGTACACGTTGCTGGGCTCTAGACAGTTATGGCCTCTGCACATTTCAGGTCTGGAACCGGATCACAAGCCGAGGCGCTACAGGTGCTAACAACATCGAGCCGTTAGCCATTCTACGTTGGTAAGAACACGGGTAATGCTCTGCTCAGCAAAAGCACAAGTCGCGACTACGAATTCCGTTTATCCGCATCTTATGCAGTGAAACTTCCGTCGTACGACGATACCACTTGAGACGCTTGCATGCATGCAGGTATACAACCGATCAGGCATGACGCTCGCACAGCTAGGAGAAAAGCTGTTGCACCGGCCTGCACGCACGACCGTACACCAGGTTGTCAGACCAAGGCCGACGGATCCTCCCTTCCCGAAAGACGCTAAGATCGCCATCATTGGTGCAGGCCCAGCAGGCCTCACCATGGCTTATGAGCTGCAGAAAAGGGGATACCAAAAGGTGCTTCTGCTTTTCAGGCAGTCTTACTCTGCGTGCCCAAGAAAGTCTAACTGGAGCACTGCTAAGTTTCAAAGTGACCTTGGATATAGGTGACCTTGTATGAGAAAGACGTGCGCATTGGAGGTATGACATACACCAAATGGGACACAGCCCCTGCTGTGGATCCCAACAATCTGAATCCACCTGAGGTAGAACAATTGGCGTGAGCTTGGTTGCACAGTGTCTATGCATGCGCATGCGCAGTGTTGTGGAGTATTCAGATTATCAAGTAAAATGTGATCTGCATTGAGCAAAAGTCAGAGCACATCATTGACATGCATGAGGCAAGAGGTACGCGGCATGTTTACAGTGAGCCTGATGCAGATCAAAGTGGTGCCACATGAAATGGGAGCCTGCTACTTGACAGCCATTCGCCATCGCTATATTCTTGACATAATGGAGGAGGTGAGTCTGCACCATAATCAGCTGCAAGTCCTTCTGCATATGGCTTGTCATAGGTACTAATGTCTAGCAAGTATACAGCAACTACACCACAATCATTCAACAGACATGCGCTTGCTGTCGACAAGCTGCAATTACGCCTGTACTGCTCAAATGGTGCCTTGGAAGCCACTGGTGACATGTACACAATATGTGATGAAGAAGCCAAGAATACAGTGACTTGATCTATGAAAATGGCACTTACACTCCACACATGTTGCAGGGCTATCCCATTTGCATTGAACACCTCTCTTGCTTGTGCTTTCATCCGGCTTGCGTCCTAAACTTAGCACTATTGTTTTTTGCACTGGCACTTCATGTTACCGTTTGCTTAGGCTCAAGGCCCCATCAGGAGGCATGATCGTGCTAGCATGACTCTGGCGCCTGTGCCGCAGGTGTACCTAGATACAGTGCCGATGCCAAGCATGGAGGTGTACAGCGGCACCCCAGGGGACGCTACACAGCACTTTGAGGACTGGATGCAAACACAGTACTCACCTTTGACTGTACAGCTGGGCAAGTGGTTGGACCTGAGTGACAATGACAAGGCTACAGAATTCCTTGGGCAGCTCAATAAGTACTTTGAGCAGAGAACGGCACTGCTGGGTGAGGAGGGGACGTTTCTGTTCCCAAGCAGAAGGCCAAGTCCTGATGCCCTTCAGGTGCTTTCCTTTTCCCTTCTCCTCGTGTGCACACACTCATATAAAACGTGAATACACTCATGTGTTTTCTTAGGAGTCACATGGTTGATACTACCTTCAGATAGTTGCCCCTGATCCAGTCTGGCTATGCCTCATAGACAAGCTTTTGCCTCATCTGCAAAGTTTTGCTGAAGTACTTGTTGAAAAAGGCATGAATACACACAAATCTTGGGTGCGTCACAAATACTGTGGTCTAAGCAGCCATTGGGTCAGATGCATAGCGGACCTGCTGATGTATGTACACATTTGTGCATCAATGCAAAATTGACATATCAGATGTGGCGGTGGGAACTGCATCTTGCGGCCTCACAGTCCTCACCTACCTGTACCCCCCCCCCCCCATATTGCTGTTGGTGTATGCAAGTGCATGCAGCTGAATGCCGTGAGCACCAGCTGATGAAGTGCTTGAGAGTTGACCGTAAAATACTGACATGCTGTACTGCCTGGCAGGAACTAGGGATGCCTTTCAAGAAGTGGCTTGAGAAACATGGCCTCAACCTGATCCTGCCGCTGTTCTATGAGACGCAGACCTCCCAAGGCTACGGCT
>JAABUP010000429.1_pt1 | contig 93113 bp, 92 predicted proteins | sample 5559201 | NCBI WGS metagenome assembly JAABUP01 (sample SAMN10711887, study PRJNA513373) | rock metagenome | isolation source: Antarctica rocks | place: Antarctica | reverse complement strand
CCACGTTGTCAGTCGTTCACGGTCCCCGTCCAGCAATCCCAAGCGGGCAGCTCGCATACGACATTGTCCCGCACCTGACCGCCTAAAGACTTTGGCGACACGACACTAGCCTTCCCCTCGCCAAGTGATGGGACGAGGGGCGGGAGACGGAAAGTGAGACCTCGGCTGGGTCGTTTGGCTGCCGCGTGTATTGCCAGTGTCGCGCTGGTGGCTGGATGCACCTTCCCGCCGAGCCGGGTCACCGCTGTGGCCCTCGGCGACAATGCGGGCACGATTACAGGAATGCCCGCGTCGCTTCCCGCCGGCCAGTACACCTTCAGGCTGACGGCTGCCTCCGGCTCCGTGCAACTGGTCCGGCTAGCGCCCGGGTATACCGTCCAGGCCGCCCTGAACGACGCCGGACTCGCGTTCGGCGACCCGTCGAAGCCCGGGTTCAAGGCTGCCGCTGAGCGCTTGTACTCCTTGGCTCATTTTCTTGGCGGCGTCAGCGGCGTCATGAGTTTCTCGACGTACCTGATTCCCGGGCGGTACATCGCCGTCGACACCAACGTCGCGACACCGAAGCCCGTCGAGTTCACGGTCACGCCGCGGGCAGTCGGACCCAACTTCCCGGCCGTCAACGTCGCGTTCGGTGGCTACATGTCGATGTCCGGCGGTCAAGAGTCCTTCGGATGGGCCGTCCTTGGCCGCTTGCAGCGCTCAGGCACGCTGCGCTTCACCACGCTCAACGGGGACGAACCGCATTTCCTGGTACTGGCCAAGCTCAAGGCAGGCAAGACCGCCCAGCAGTGCTTCAGCTTCTCGGGTGACCCGTCGAGCCCGGCCTCCCCGTGCAGCGAGGTGCTGTCGACCAGCCTCGTCTCGACCAACGAGGCGATGACGATGCCCTACGCCCTGCCGGGCGCGGGGAACTACGTCATCGCGTGCTTCGTCACCAACCCTGACACGGGCAAGCCGCACGCCCTGCTCGGGATGGTCAGGGCCCTGCCTCCCGTCACCTGACCCGGCCCACTCACGCCTGACCGTCCCCGACGTGTACGGCGTCGGGGACGGAAGGCAGTGAGTTGGCATGGACTACGTGAAGCTGGGCTCGACCGGTCTCGAGGTCTCGGAAGGTCAACGGGCGGATGCGCCCTGGACCCAAAGGTGCGGGCCTGTCCCGGCGAGCGATCATGAGCGAGATCGAAAACAGCCTACGCCGGCTCGGGACGGACTACGTCGACCTCTACCAGATCCACCGCTGGGACGCCTCGACTCGGGACCGTCGACGCTGACCGTGACGTCGTGGCGCGGCTGGCTGAGGTGTCGGCCGCACGCGACGTGCCGCGGACGAGATGGCCTGGCTCGAGGAGCCCCACGTTCCGCACCCGGTCGTCGGCTTCGCCTGAGACACCCGGTCCACGCAGCAGGACGGGCGCTCCAGGCGGCTAGGCGGGCAAGCCGAGATCGGGTGGCTAAACAGCTGCCCCTCGGTGGTCGGCGTCGTTGATGAGAGCGCGCGCCCGACCCGGAGGAAGGTAGAGCGGTGACACCGTCACCGCCCTACCGTTCTAACCGGGCCAATCGCGCTGGTGCCTTCCGCTCGGTCAGGCCGGTACCGCGTCGACCGACCGCTCCCAGTGCCGCATCCTCGTCAGAGCCGGGATGAAGGCCTCAAGAAGTGCCTCCTGCTCGCCCGCCGTCGCGGTGATGACGCCCTGGTCGGACACCAGCCCCGTGCCCTCGACCAGTCGTACCGGCAGGTTGGCGCGCCGCACGATTTCGACGCCCGTGCCGATGGCCGCGATCGTCTTGGCGTGGCGGAACGACTCCTGCACGAACTGGAGGACGTCGCCGGGGCAGCCGATGACGTCGACACCGTTGGCGTTGCCTAGCAGGTAGACCGCGTCGTACATCACTGAACCAGTGGTGAGGAAGGTTTTGATGACCTCGTACGTCGCGCCGGTCGAGCTCGGCATCGGCCCGCGGGCCGTCGAGATGACCTCGGGCAGCGCGCCCTGCGCCTGAAGCGGCGCGCAGATCTTCTGCAAGTCGTCGTTGTCGAACCCCGGGAAGGCGATCACCGCAACCTTGCGCGTGGCGATGCCAGCACCTGGCCGCGCCGCCAGGCTGAGGGCGGGCGAGGACTTGCCGTGGTTCTCGACGACGGGCGCCGCCGGCGGCGCGACTCCGACGCCCTGCGCCACGCGGACCGCCAGACCGTGGTCGACCTGGTTGAAGTTGGCCACCATGCGCTCACGGATGTGCGCCGGCGTCACCTTGCCCAGCTCGTAGTGCGCCGCGGTGACGACGTGGTCCTGCTCCGTCGGCGTCAGGCTGTTCCAGAACAGGGTGGCCTGCGAGAAGTGGTCCTTGAAGCTCTCGCTCCTGGTCCTGACGGTGGTCCCGTCGATGCGGGCGACCCGCGGGACGTATCCGGTCGAGGCGTCGGCGAGCACCGGGCAGCCGCCGCCGATCGAGTTGGGGTAGTAGCTGGCGCGCCCCTTGTCGATCGTCTCGCGGTGCGGGTGGCCGGCCCGGTTGTTGTTCGACACCGGTGCGATGGGCCGGTTGATCGGGATCTGCGCGAAGTTGGGGCCGCCGAGCCGGCTCAGCTGGGTGTCGAGGTAGCTGTAGAGCCTGCCCTGAAGGATCGGGTCGTCGGTGAAGTCGATCCCGGGCACGATGTTGGTCGGCAGGAATGCGACCTGCTCGGTCTCCGCGAAGAAGTTGTCCGGCAGCTGGTCGAGCACCATTCGCCCGACCGGCCGGACCGGCACCTCCTCCTCCGGCAGCAGCTTGGTGCAGTCGAGCAGGTCGAAGCCGTACTTGAGGTCGTCGCCCTCGGGCACCAGCTGCACGCCCAGTTCGAACTCGACCGGGGCACCGCTGTCGATCGCTTCGTACAGGTCGCGGCGCAGGAAGTCGGGGTCCTTCCCGCCCAGCTTCTGCGCCTCGTCGAACACCAGCGAGTGGGTGCCCAGCAACGGCTTCCAGTGGAACTTGACCAGGTGCGAGACACCCTCGGCGTTGACGAGCCGGTAGGTGTTGACGCCGAAGCCCTCCATCATCCGGTAGCTGCGCGGGATGGCCCGGTCCGACAGCACCCACATCGCCATGTGGGTCGACTCGGGCACCAATGACATGAAGTCCCACGCGGTGTCGTGCGCGGTCGAGCCGGTCGGCACCTCGTTGTGGGGCTCGGGCTTAAGCGCGTGCACGAGGTCGGGGAACTGGATCGCGTCCTGGATGAAGAACACCGGGATGTTGTTGCCGACGAGGTCCCAGTTGCCTTCCTGGGTGTAGAACTTCACCGCGAAACCGCGAACGTCACGAACCGTGTCGGCCGTGCCGCGCGGCCAGGTGACCTGTGAGAAGCGGACGAATACGGGCGTACGCACGGACGGGCCGGAGAACACGTGCGCCCGGCTTACGTCGGCCAGCGACTCGTACGGCTCGAAGTAGCCGTGCACGCCGGTGCCGCGGGCGTGGACCACCCGCTCCGGAATGGGCTCGTGATCAAAGTGCGTCAGCTTCTCGCGGAAGTTGAAGTCCTCGAGCAGGGTCGGCCCGCGCTGCCCCGCTTTTAACGAGTCCTCGGTGTGCGTGATGGGCAGTCCGTGGTCGGTGGTCAGCTGGGTACCGCCGCCGGCGAGCCTCACCGCCTCGAGCTGCTCGTTCTTGCTGGGGGCGGCGTTGGGGTCGTGCCGGAAGGGCGCGGTCTCGTTGGTCGAGACGCTGTCAGGGCTGCCGTCACTGGTCACTGTGAGCCTCCTGCTGGGTCGGTCGGGTCATGGCCGCACGCTGCAACGCGCTCACTTGGGGTCGCCGTTGAGGAAGTCGCGCACGCGGTCGACGAGCGCTGGGCCTGCTCCCATCACCTTGTTGAAGGGTGGGTGGTCCGGAGCCGACGGGTGCGGATGGGTCGGCGCAATCTTCTTCGCCTGCTGCAGCTTGCCGCCGAGCTGGACGAGGTCGTCCTCCGTCAGCGCGTTGCGCAGCTGCGGCAACGTGATGCCCTCCTCCTCCGACACGTGCTGGCGGATCTCGCTGATGAGCAGGCGGACGAGCCGGTCGAACTCCGGGTGCGAGGGCTCCATCCCGTCGAGCGAATTCATGATCTGCTCGGCGCGGGTGTGCTCGGTGATGTCGTGCTCGATCACCCGGTCGCCGTTGGCGAGGACCTTGCGCGCGGCCGGGTAGAGGTACTGCTCCTCGGCCTCGGCGTGCTGCACCAACTCGATGATGATGCCGCGTATGAGGGACTGGACGTCCGCCGCGTGCGGGTCGGCCTCGTAGGTCTGGAACATGGCGTCGACCGTGCGGTGATCGTTGATGATCATGTCGAGAGCTGTGGTCTTCAGTGGCGCTGCGCTCGTCATCTGGCCTCCTAGCGGTGGGCGGACGGCGGGCTTCTACCCCGGGTGAATGCCCACACACCGCGAGGAGCTGCCCGCCGCCGGCCTACTGTCGCGACTCTGTCGTCACGCCGGGCTACGGTGGCGCCATGGTCTTTGGCGGCAGCTTCCGGATGGGCGGTGGCCGTTTCGGCCGTAGGGGACCGTTCGGCGGTGGGGGCTTCGGCAACCCGTACGGCGGCAACAGGTACGGGGGCTATGGGTATGGCCCCGGCTATGGCCGCCGCGGAGGCGGCAGCGGCTGCGCGCGCAACGCCTGCCTGCTGGAGAGCGGCTGCTGCATCGGCGAGATGCTCGACGGCAACTGCCTGGTCCTGAGCATGGGCCTCCTGCCGCAGCTGGTGGCCGCGCTGGTGCGCGGTCACGGTGTAGTGGTCGAGCCCGCTGCGGCGTGTCCGGCTCTGCGCGCCCGCCTCATCGCCGCCATTCGCATGTACCAGCAGCAGATCAGCCCGCGCCTGCCGGGCGCCTGCCGGTTCGAGCCGACCTGCTCGCAGTACGCGGCGGAGGCCATCAGCACCCATGGCAGCGTGCGGGGCACCTGGCTCACCGCCCGCCGGCTGGTGCGCTGCCGTCCCGGCGGCCGGCGGGGGCTCGACCCGGTCCCCACCTGAGCCGGCACGACCTGCTGAAGGGGCTTCGCGCGTGTTGTTCTTCTTCTCGGGCCGGCTGGGGTGTCTCGGCTCCCTGCTGGTCTCCGTCGTGGTGACGCTCGTCCTGCTCGCCGTCTTCCGCGTGATCTGAGCTGCGGGCGGGCGCGCCGCTGTTGTCGATCTCGGCTTGCTGCGGCACAGTCCTGTCACCTGCTGCTGTGCATGAGCACGGAACCTGACTCCTGAGCAGCAGCGCTGAGGAGGCGATGGTGACTGTCCCGACGCACGGACGCGTGGCCGGCAAGGTCTGCATCGTGACCGGCGCCGGTTCGGGCATCGGTCGGGCGACTGCGCTGCGCCTAGCAGAAGAAGGCGGCTTGGTCCTGTGCGCCGATCTGTCGGCCGAGTCCGCCGGGCAGACAGCAGCCGACGCTGTAGCGGCGGGCGGCGAGGCCCAGCCGCACGCTGTCGACGTCGCCGTCAGCGCGCAGGTCGACGCGATGGCAGCCGCCACCCTCTCCCATTGGGGGCGAGTCGACGTTCTCGTCAACAACGCCGGAGTGAACCTGCCCGGCCTGCTGCACGAGGTCAGCGACGAGGTCATCGCGCGCACGCTCGACGTCAACGTCAAGGGCCAGCTGTACGGCTGCCGCGCGGTGATCCCGCACATGCTGCGCCAGGGCGGCGGCTCGATCGTCAACGTCTCGAGCGTCAACGGCATCGTCAGCGAGCCGTTCCTCACGGTCTACTCGGCCTCCAAGGGCGCCAGCGTGATGTTGACCAAGGGCGTCGCCCTGGACTATGCCAAGCAGGGCATCCGCTGCAACGTCATCTGCCCGGGCTGGGTCGACACTCCGATCAACCATGCCCATGCGGCGATGCTGGGCGGGCTGGACCAGGTGTACGCCACCATCGACTCGTTCCAGCCGATCGGACGCCCCGGCGAGCCTCGCGAGATCGCCCACGTCGCCCTGTTCCTCGCCTCCGACGAGGCGTCGTTCATGACGGGCAGCGTCGTTGTCGCCGACGGCGGCATGACCGCCCAGTAATGGCGCAGAAACACGAGCAGTTCACACTCGCGACAGCGGCCCGCTCGGGTCGGCGCACAGCAGGGACGGGAGTCGATCGTGACCGCACAGAATCCTGAGGTGGCTAGTTTCGGCGGCGCGAGGGCGATGCGCCAGCCGCCAGCGGCGCACGCCCAAGTGACGTCTGCCCCCGAGCGCACGGTGGACGAGCAGCGCCTGCACGAGCTCGGCTACGCGCAGGAGCTCGCCCGGACGATGTCGGGCTTCTCCAACTTCGCTGTCTCGTTCACCGTCATCTCGATCCTGTCGGGCTGCCTCACCCTCTACGGTTACGGGCTGAACACGGGCGGGCCGGCCGTGATCGTCTGGGGCTGGCCCGTTGTCGGGATCTTCACGCTGGCCGTAGGCCTCGCGATGGCCGAGGTCTGCTCCAGCTACCCCACGGCAGGCGGCCTCTACTACTGGTCGGCCAAGCTCGCACGCAGCAACGGGCCGGCCTGGTCGTGGTTCACCGGCTGGTTCAACTTTCTGGGCCAGGTCGCCGTCACGGCCGGCATCGACTTCGGGCTCGCGTCCTTCCTCAACGCCTACCTCGACCTGCAATTCAACTTCGCCTCCGGCCCAGGGCACACCGTCCTGCTCTTCGGCATCGTGCTGCTGCTGCACGCGCTGCTCAACGTCCGCGGTGTCAAGCTGGTCTCGCTGCTCAACAACGTCAGCGTCTGGTGGCACATCGTCGGCGTGCTCATCATCGTCGGCGCGCTGGCCTTCCTGCCGTCCAAGCACCAGTCGGTCAGCTTCGTGTTCACCAAGTTTGTCAACAACACCGGCTGGCACTCGAGTTTCTACGTCGTGCTCCTCGGGCTGCTCCTGGCGCAGTACACCCTGACCGGTTTCGACGCCTCGGCGCACATGACCGAGGAGACCCGCGACGCGTCGCGTGCCGGCCCCCGCGGCATCGTCACCTCCATCGTCGTCTCCCTGATCGCCGGCTGGATCCTGCTGATCGGTGTCACCTTCGCCATCGAGAACTACGACGGCACCGTCAACTCGAGCACGGGCGTGCCGCCGGTGCAGGTGTTCATCGACGCGCTCGGGCAGACCGGCGGCAAGCTGCTGCTGCTCATCGTCATCGGCGCGCAGTTCTTCTGCGGGATGTCCTCGGTCACCGCCAACTCACGGATGATCTACGCGTTCTCCCGCGACGGGGCGTTGCCCGGCTCGCAGCTGTGGCACCGCATCAACCACCGCACCCGCACTCCCGCCAACGCCGTGTGGCTCGCAGCCGGCTTCGCGTTCATCCTCGGCGTGCCCTACCTGGTCAACGCGACCGCCTACGCCGCGGTCACCTCGATCTCCGTGATCGGCCTGTTCATCGCCTACGTCATCCCGACCCTGCTCCGGATCCGTGCCGGCGACAGCTTCGTGCCGGGCCCCTGGCACCTGGGCCGTTGGAGCCGCCCGATCGGCGTTGTCGCCATCGCCTGGGTCGCCTTCATCACCGTGCTGTTCATGCTCCCGCAGACCAGCCCGGTCACGCTGAAGACCTTCAACTACGCACCGATCGCCGTCCTGGTCGTCCTCGGCTTCGCGGGCATCTGGTGGCTGGTGTCGGCCCGCAAGTGGTTCACCGGGCCGCGGGTACAGGGGAGCCCGGAGGAGATCGCGGCCGCCGAGCGCGAGCTCGAGGCGCTGGCGTGACCGGCGCGCCCAACCCGGGCCTGCTCACCCTAGATGCACTGCGTGCCCGCATCGAGGACGGCTCCGTCGACACCGTCGTCGTGGCAGCGACCGACATGCAGGGGCGGCTGCAGGGCAAGCGCTGCGGCGCCCGCTACTTCATGGAGGAGGTCGTCCCGCACGCCACCGAGGCGTGCAGCTACCTGCTGACGGTCGATGTCGACATGGAGACGACCGAGGGCTACGCGATGTCGTCCTGGGAGTCGGGTTACGGCGACCTGGTGATGGCGCCCGACCTCGCGACCCTGCGGATGCTCCCGTGGCAGCCCGGCACCGCGCTCGTGCTGTGCGACGTGCGGTGGGAGGACGGCAGCCCGGTCCCGGCCTCGCCGCGGCAGGTGCTGGCCCGGCAGGTGGAGCGCCTCGCGGAGCGGGGCTGGACCCCGTTCGTCGGCACCGAGCTGGAGTTCATCGTCTTCCGCGACAGCTACGAGCAGGCGTGGACCAAGGGCTACACCGGGCTGGAGCCGGCCAACCAGTACAACGTCGACTACTCCGTGCTCGGCACCTCGCGCATCGAGCCGCTGCTGCGCAGCATCCGCAACGGCATGACCGGCGCCGGCCTCTACGTGGAGTCGGCCAAGGGCGAGTGCAACCCGGGGCAGCACGAGATCGTCTTCCGCTACGACGAGGCGATCACCACTTGCGACAACCACGTCATCTACAAGACCGGCGCCAAGGAGATCGCCGCCGAGCAGGGTTGCAGCCTGACCTTCATGGCCAAGTACAACCAGCGCGAGGGCAGCTCCTGCCACGTGCACCTCTCGCTCGTCGACGACGAGGGGGGCGCCGCCTTCGCCGGTGATGGCCGGGCGGGGATGTCGCCGCTGATGGAGAACTTCCTGGCCGGGCAGCTGGCCTGCCTGCCGGAGCTGACGATGCTGCTCGCCCCGAACATCAACTCCTACAAGCGGTTCGCGAAGAAGAGCTTCGCCCCCACCGCGGTCGCCTGGGGGCAGGACAACCGGACGTGTGCCCTTCGGGTCGTCGGGCACGGGCACTCGCTCCGCTTCGAGAACCGGGTGCCGGGCGCCGACGTCAACCCCTACCTGGCGGTGGCGGCGCTGATCGCGGCCGGGCTGCATGGCGTAGACGAGCAGCTGCCGCTCGAGGACGCCGTCCGGGGCAACGCCTACGAGGCGGGCAAGCCGCAGGTGCCGGCGACCCTGCGCGAGGCTCGGTCGCTGTTCGAGGCCAGCACAGTGGCCGCCGACGCACTCGGCAAGGACGTGATCGAGCACTACTGCAACGCAGCCAGGATCGAGATCGAGGCGCACGAGAGTGCGGTGACCGACTGGGAGCGCCGGCGCGGCTTTGAGCGGCTGTGACCGGGGCTTCCCAGAGAACTGGCGGCTCCGATGCGGTGGACGGGCCGCAGCCGGTCATCGGTCTCACCGCATACTCGACCCTCGCCACCTGGGGGCAGTGGCAGCGGCAGGCCGCGCTGCTGCCCAGCGTCTACCTCGACGCCGTGCTGCGGGCCGGCGGAACTCCGGTGCTGCTGCCGCCGTCAGAGGGCGGGTCGCCGGAGGCGGTGCGGCGGCTCGACGCACTCATCCTGACCGGCGGCCCCGACGTCGACCCGGCGCACTACGGGCAGGAGCCGCATCCGAGCACGCTGGCGCAACCCGAGCGGGATGCGGCCGAGCTCGCAGACCTGGCCGCTGCGCTCGACGCCGACCTGCCGGTGCTCGCGGTCTGCCGAGGTATGCAGCTGCTGCATGTGGCGCGCGGGGGCGCTCTGACGCAGCACCTGCCCGACGAGGTCGGGCACACCGGCCACCGCCCGGTCGACGACGGCTTCAGCACCCGTCAGGTGCAGATCCGGGCGGGCAGCACCCTGGCTGCGACAGTCGGCCCGACCGCTCGGACCTCCTGCCACCACCACCAGGCCGTGCGGGGAGCGGCGGACGGCCTGGAGTCGGTGGCCTGGGACGCCGACGGCACCGTCGAGGGCGTCGAGATGGCCGGCCGCCCGTTCGTCGTCGGCGTGCAGTGGCACCCCGAGGAGGATCCCGACGACACCCGCCTGTTCGGTGCTCTGGTGCACGCTGCCCGCGCGGCGATGCAGACTCGGGTGTGACCACAACCCTGCCGACCGATGCGCCGTCCGGCGGTGGCCGGTCCGCCGATACCGACCTTGACGGCGTCCTGCTGACCGTCGTCAACCCGGCCACGGAGCAGGTGGTGCAGACGCTGCCGGCGACTTCGGCCGAGCAGACCGACCGGGCGATCGAGCGGGCGGCGGCGGCCTTCGAGTCGTGGCGGGCGGTCGGGCCGGCCGACCGGGGCCGGCTGCTGCGCCGCTTCGCCGAGGCCGTCGATGCCGACGTCGAGAACCTGGCCCGCCTCGAGGTCGCGGGCTCCGGGCACACCATCGGCAACGCCCGCTGGGAGGCCGGCAACGTCCGCGACGTGCTCCACTACTACGCGGCCGCACCGGAGCGCCTGTCCGGGCGGCAGATCCCGGTCGCCGGCGGCGTCGACATCACCTTTCAGGAGCCGCTGGGAGTGGTCGGCGTCATCGCGCCGTGGAACTTCCCGATGCCCATCGCGGCGTGGGGGGTGGCACCAGCCCTCGCCGCCGGCAACACGGTCCTGCTCAAGCCTGCCGAGCTGACGCCGCTGACGGCTATTCGCATCGGCGAGCTGGCCCGTGAGGCCGGCCTTCCTGACGGCGTCTTGCAGGTGCTGCCGGGTCGCGGGCCGGTGGTCGGCGCTCGGTTCGTCGAGCACCCGGCGGTCCGCAAGGTCACCTTCACCGGCTCTACGGAGGTCGGCAAGCAGATCATGGCCGGCTGCGCCGTGCAGGTGAAGCGGGTGACGCTGGAGCTCGGCGGCAAGAGCGCCAACATCGTGTTCGCCGATGCCGACCTCCCGCGGGCCGCCGCCGCCGCACCGATGGCGGTGTTCAACGCCGGCCAGGACTGCTGCGCCCGGTCCCGCATCCTCGTGCAGCGCACGGTCTACGACCGGTTTCTGGAGCTGCTCGAACCAGCCGTGCAGGCGGTGCGCGTGGAGGACCCGGAGCGGGAGAGCGCTCAGATGGGGCCGCTGATCAGCGCCAAGCACCGGGCATCCGTCAGTTCCTACGTGCCCGATGGCGCGCCCGTCGCCTTCCGGGGCAGCGCACCGGACGGTCCCGGCTACTGGTTCGCACCCACCGTGCTCGCGCCGGTATCCCCGTCCGACCGCGCGGCCACCGAGGAGATCTTCGGGCCGGTGGTCGTCGTCATCCCCTTTGACGACGAGGCCGACGCCATCCGGCTGGCGAATGCCAGCGACTTCGGCCTGTCCGGGTCGGTCTACACCAGCGACATCGGCCGGGCGCTGCGGGTCAGCCGCGCCCTGGAGGTCGGCAACCTGTCGGTCAATTCCCACGCCTCGGTCCGCTACGGCACCCCGTTCGGCGGGTTCAAGCAGTCGGGGCTGGGGCGCGAGCTCGGACCCGACGCGCTGCTCCCGTTCACCGAGACCAAGAACGTCTTCATCTCGACCGAGGCGGACACCAGGGGGCCGGCGTGACCGAGCGGCTGACCGGGCGGGTCGCCGTCGTCACCGGTGCCGGCAGCGGCATCGGGCTCGCCAGCGCACGACGGCTGGCGGCCGAGGGGGCGCACGTCGTCTGTGTCGACATCGACGAGGGGAGCGGCCGCCGGGTGGCGGAGGAGACGGGGGGGCTGTTCGTCCGGGCCGATGTCACCGCCGAGGACGAGGTCGAGGCCCTGTTCCAGGCCGCCCACGACACCTACGGTTCGGTCGACATCGCCTTCAACAACGCGGGGATCTCGCCGCCGGACGACGAGTCGATCCTGACCACCGGACTCGAGGCCTGGCAGCGGGTGCAGCAGGTGAACCTGACGTCGGTGTACCTGTGCTGCAAGCACGCGATCCCACACATGCAGCGCCAGGGCCGCGGCTCGATCATCAACACCGCCTCTTTCGTGGCCGTGATGGGCTCCGCGACCTCGCAGATCTCGTACACGGCATCCAAGGGCGGGGTGCTGGCGATGAGCCGGGAGCTAGGCGTGCAGTTCGCGCGTGAGGGCATCCGGGTCAACGCGCTGTGCCCGGGACCGGTCAACACGCCTCTGCTGCAGGAGCTGTTCGCCGCCGATCCCGAGCGGGCGGCCCGGCGGCTGGTCCACGTGCCGATGGGCCGCTTCGCCGAGCCAGAGGAGATCGCGGGCGCGGTGGCGTTCCTTGCCAGCGACGACTCGTCGTTCATCACCGCAACCACGTTCCTGGTCGACGGCGGCATCGCCGGCGCCTACGTCACGCCGCTGTGACCTGCCCGTTCGTCGGTCAGGTGCCCGACGGGACAGGGAGCAGCCGGGCGTAGACCGGAAGGGCCACGGCAGCGACAGCCAGGTGCATGACGATCAGCGCTGCCACGCCGCTCCAGGGGCTGCCGCCGACCCCGAGCAGGATGTCGGGCACGAAGGAGACGGCGAGGACTGCCGGAACGAGCCGGGAGAGAGTGCGCCGCGGGCGGCGAGCGCGGTGCGAGATGACCTGCCAGCCGATGGCGCCGGCGATCACTCCGAGGACGACGAGCGGAAGGTAGTCACCGGGCTGCAGCTGCTTGACGCTGGCGGGCACGCCGGCCGCCCGAGCCAGCAGCGCGACCACGGCGACCGCGATCAATGCTCCCACAGCGGCAACGGCACTGGCCGCCGCGACGGCTCGTGGCCGGCTCGGAGTGCGGGATGGGGACAGGGTCGTGGTCATGGTGTGCTCCTCACTGGTAATACTTCAACGTGTGAGCATCACGGTAGCGCCTAACGGTTCAACGTTCAAGTTTTGCGGATGAGCGAGCCAAACGGTGCTGAAGAATGGCTGACGCCACCGGAGCAGGAGGCGTGGCGTGCATTCTTGATCAGCAGCCAGCTTCTTCTCACCGCGCTGGACCGCCAGCTGCAGCGGGACGCCGGCATCCCGCACGCCTGGTACGCGCTGCTCGTCGTGCTGGGGGAGCATCCCGACCGGACCGCTCGGCAGAGCGAGCTGGCGGGCCTGGCCGAGTTCTCCCTCAGCCGCCTGTCCCACGCGGTCACCCGGCTGACTGACCGGGGATGGGTCACCCGCAGGCCGGACCCGCTCGACCGTCGCGCGACTCTGGTCACCCTCACCGACGCCGGCGCCCGCGCGCTCGCCGACATCGCGCCGGGGCATGTCGCCCTGGTCAAGGACTTGCTGTTCGCTCGGCTGTCCGACGCGCAGGTTGCCGCTCTGCACGATGCCTGCCGCACGATCCTCGCCGGGCTGCCGGGCGCGCCGGCAGCAACCGGAGTCCGTGACAACGCTGAGTCGTGACGGGGGCGGTCTGCCGCTGCCTCGTCCGGTCAGCTGCCCGACTCGGCGGCGGAGGGGTAGTCGTCGTAGAAGCCGCCACCTGACTTGACACCGAGGTTGCTGGCGTCGACATAGCTCTGCAGCAGTTCACGAGGACTGTTCGGCAGGTGCGGGTTCTCCGCGGCGTAATGGTTCTCGATGTCCAGCGCGACGTCGAGTCCGACGCGGTCCATCATGCGGAACGGTCCGATCTTGGTCCGCAGGTTGATCATCCACATCTGGTCGAACTCCTCGGGCGTGCTGACGCCCTCCGCGACCACCGCCAACGCCTCGCGCTTGATGGCGGCCCATACGCGGTTGTAGATGAAGCCGGTGCTCTGCTTGCGCGCCTCGAAGGGGAACACGCCGAACTGCGGCAGCTCCGTCAGCAGCAGGTCCAGGATGGCCCGGTCGGTGTGTCCGCTCGACATGAGGTCGACGCCATTCGTCACCGGCGGCATGTAGAAGTGCATGTTCAGCACCCGCTCCGGGTGGGTCACCTGGTCGAGGAACATCCGGCTCGCGTAGGAGGACGAGTTGCTGGCGAGGATCGCATCGGCGTCCGCGAGACGATCGAGGTCGCCGAAGACCTGCTTTTTCAAATCGAGGCGCTCGGGGACCGCCTCGACGACCAGCCAGGCGCCCCGGACCGCAGCGGCCAGGTCGTCGAACGCCTCCACCGTGCCCGGGGTGCCGCCGTCGATCGTGGCGACCACCTCGGGAAGCGTGCCGCGGACGAACGTCACCGCGGCCTCCCGGACCGGAGCAGACAGGTCGTAGATCCGGCTGGCGCCGCCGCGCGTGCTGAACATCAAGGCGATACGACGCCCCAGCGTCCCGCCGCCGATCACCGTCACCGGACGGCTCTCACGATCTGCCGGCAGGCTGCGGGGCTTCGCATCGTCCATGAGCTCATCCATTCCGTCCCCGTTCTCCAGCCCGGTCTGCACCGGGCGCGAACGCCTGCGCACGGCTACGCGACCGTACGGGCCCGCGTGCCACGCCGCTACGTCGCCCCTGTGGTGGACGCACGGGGATCGTTCAGGTTGAGGTTCCGTTCCGCGGCACGGCCGCTGAGCCGGGCCAGACGTTCACCGCTTAGGGTCGCGACATCCCAGCCGCGGTGCGCCCCCACGAGCGGAGACCTCGATGACTGACCTGCTGACTGCTTCGGTGACTGACGCCCGTTCTCTCGTTGCCCGCGCGCGCCAGCACGCGCTGGGCGACATCCCGCGGCGGACGGCGCAGCGCTTCCCCGACAAGCTCGCGCTGATGGACGGCGAGCTGCGGCTGACCTACCGCGAGCTCGACGCAATGGTCGACAGCTTCGCGGCGGCGCTGGCCGGGCGCGGCCTCGTACAGGGCGAGCGGCTGGTGCTGCTGTCGCACAACTGCTGGCAGTACGTCGCGCTCACCTTCGCGACGGCCCGCCTCGGGGTGGTGCTCGTTCCGGTCAACTTCATGCTCGGTGCCGAGGAGGTCGGCTACATCCTCGAGCACAGCGGTGCCGTAGCCATGGTCGTCGAGGACGCTCTCGGGGAAATCGCCGAGCAGGCCGTCCGGCTGTCCGGGACCAGCCTTCGCATCCGCGGGCGCATCGGCTCACCCGGTTCCGCCGAGCCAAGGGGTTGGGAGGACGTCGCGGACTGGACCGCGGAGCAGGGCACGCCGCCGGAGGTCGCGGTGGCCGACGACGACCCGCTTCGGCTGATGTATACCAGCGGCACCGAGTCGAGGCCCAAGGGCGTGCTGCTGTCCAGCCGCGCCCTGATGTGGCAGTACGTCAGCTGCGCGATCGAGGGCGGGTTCGACGCGTCCGACATCGAGCTGCACGCCCTGCCGCTCTACCACTGCGCGCAGCTCGACGTCTTCCTCGGGCCGAACATCTACCTCGGCGGGACCAACATCGTGCTGCCGGCGCCGGATCCCGCACAGCTGCTGCGCGTGCTAGAGCAGGAGCGGGTCACCAAGCTGTTCTGCCCGCCGACCGTGTGGATCTCGCTGCTGCGCCACCCCGGGTTCGCCGCCGCCGACCTCTCGTCGCTGCAGAAGGGCTACTACGGCGCCTCGCCCATGCCGGTCGAGGTGCTGCGCGAGCTGCAGCAGCGCCTGCCTGACGTGCGACTGTGGAACCTCTACGGCCAGACCGAGCTCTCACCGCTCGCCACGCTGCTGCCGCCCGAGGAGCAGCTCTCGCACGCCGGGTCGGCTGGCCGGCCGGTGCTCAACGTCGAGACCCGCGTGGTCGACGACGAAGACCTTGAGGTGCCCGTCGGCACCATCGGCGAGATCGTGCACCGCAGCCCGCAGGCGACCCTGGGCTACTACCGCGAGCCGGACAAGACGGCCGAGGCCTTCCGGGGCGGCTGGTTCCACTCCGGCGACCTCGGCGTGATGGACGACGGCGGCCGGCTGACCGTCGTCGACCGCAAGAAGGACGTGATCAAGTCGGGCGGGGAGAACGTCGCGAGCCGCGAGGTCGAGGAGTGCATCTACGAGCTCGACGGCGTCGCGGAGGTGGCGGTGTTCGCGGTCGACCATCCGCGCTGGGTCGAGGCCGTCGCGGCCGTCGTCGTGCCCAAGGCGGGGTCGACGCTGGTGACTCAGGACGTCGTCGAGCACTGCCGCTCGCACCTGGCGGGGTTCAAGACACCCAAGTACGTGGTGGTGGCCGACTCGCTGCCCAAGAACCCGAGCGGCAAGATCCTCAAGCGCCAGCTGCGCCAGGAGCACGCCGGCCTGGCGACGACCGACGCCACGTCAGCGGGTGCACGCATCCCCTGAACAGGCCGGTGCCCGACGCGCTGGACCCCTATCAATTAGCAGGACGTCCAGCTATTCTGAGGCCACGCCCGCGAGCCATCTGGAGCCACCATGAGCCTGCACGTGCCGGTCAACCCCGTGCGGTTCGTGACTGCGGCCAGCCTTTTCGACGGGCACGACGCCGCCATCAACATCATGCGGCGGGTGCTGCAGAGCCAGGGCGTCGAGGTCATCCACCTCGGCCACGACCGCAGCGTGGAGGCGGTCGTGACCGCTGCAATGCAGGAGGACGCGCAGGGCGTCGCCGTCAGCTCCTACCAGGGTGGGCACGTCGAGTACTTCACTTACCTCAAGGAGCGGCTGGCGGAAGTCGGAGCCGGGCACGTGCAGGTCTTCGGCGGCGGCGGCGGCGTCATCGTCCCGGAGGAGATCGCCCTGCTGAACAGCCGGGGCGTGACCATCTTCGCGCCGGAGGACGGCCAGCGCCTCGGCCTCGCCGGCATGATCAACACGTTGGTCGCCGCCTGCGACGTCGACCTGTCCGCCGACCCGCCCGAGCTTGACGACCTGCTCTCTGGCAGCAACGCAGCGCTGGCCCGGGCGCTGACGGTCCTCGAGCGGGGCGCGTCGCCCGAGCTGAGCGCCGCGGTGCACGAGCGCTCGCACGCAGTGCCGGTCCTTGGCATCACCGGTACCGGCGGCTCGGGCAAGTCGTCACTGACCGACGAGCTGCTGCGCCGGCTGCGCCTCGACCAGGAGGACAAGGTCCGGGTGGCGGTCCTCGCGATCGACCCCACCCGGCGCAAGGGCGGCGGTGCGCTGCTCGGCGACCGCATCCGGATGAACGCCCTCGACAGCCAGGCGTCCTTCGCCGGCGGCCAGGTGTTCTTCCGCTCGATGGCCACCCGCTCCAGCGGCTCGCCGGTGCCCGAGCACCTGTCGGACGCCATCGCCGCGTGCAAGGCCGCCGGTTTTGACCTGGTCATCGTCGAGACCCCGGGCATCGGGCAGGGCGATGCCAGCATCACCGACTATTGCGATGTCTCGCTCTACGTGATGACCCCCGAGTACGGCGCCTCCTCCCAGCTCGAGAAGATCGACATGCTCGACCACGCCGACGTGGTGGCGATCAACAAGTTCGAGCGGCGCGGCGCCGACGACGCCCGTCGCGATGTCGCCCGCCAGCTGGTCCGCAACCGCGAGGCGTTCGGCCAGAGCTGGGAGGACATGCCGGTTTTTGGCACGTCCGCGGCCCGCTTCAACGACGTTGGCGTCACCGCGCTCTACCAGCACTTGCGCGGCCTGCTCGCCGAGCAGGGCCTGGCCGTCGGGGCGGGCGTGCTCCCGGCCGTGTCGACGATGGTCTCCACCGGCTTCACCAGCGTGCTGCCGACGAGCCGCGAGCGCTACCTGTCCGAGATCAGCGGCTCCGTCCGCGGCTACCACGCTGCTACGGCCGAGCACGTCGAGCTGGCCCGCCGCCGCCAGCACCTCGGCACGGCTCGCGAGCTGCTCACCGACACCTCCGAGCTCGACGCTGTGCTGGAGGCCACCGTGCTGGACCCCGGGGTGCAGCAGCTGCTTGACGCCTGGCCGGCGCGCGCCCGGGAGTACAGCGGCGACGAGCTCGTCTACACGGTCCGGGGCAAGGAGATACACACCCCGCTGACCCGCGAGACGCTGTCGGGCAACAAGGTCCGCCGGGTGGCGCTGCCGCGCACCCAGGACCACGGCGAGCTCGTGAGCTTCCTGCGGCGCGAGAACTTGCCGGGCTACTTCCCCTTCACCGCCGGCGTCTTCCCGTTCAAGCGCCAGGGCGAGGCACCGGCGCGGATGTTCGCCGGCGAGGGCGACGCCTTCCGCACCAACAAGCGCTTCCAGGTGCTGTCCGCGGGCCAGCCCGCGACGCGGCTGTCGACGGCCTTCGACTCCGTCACGCTGTACGGCCGCGACCCCGACCCCCGCGCCGACATCTACGGCAAGGTCGGCACCTCGGGCGTCTCGATCGCCACCTTGGACGACATGAAGGTGCTGTACGGCGGCTTCGACCTGTGCTCAACGACCACCTCGGTGTCGATGACGATCAACGGCCCCGCCCCGACCATCCTCGCGATGTTCCTCAACACGGCGATCGACCAGCGCCTCGACCGCTTCCGCGAGCAGGTGGGCCGCGAGCCCGACGCCGCCGAGGTCGAGCGGCTGCGGGAGTGGGTGCTGCAGAACGTCCGCGGCACCGTGCAGGCCGACATCCTCAAGGAGGACCAGGGCCAGAACACCTGCATCTTCTCGACCGAGTTCGCCCTGCGCGCCATGGCTGACATCCAGCAGTACTTTGTCGACCACCAGGTGCAGAACTTCTACTCGGTCAGCATCTCGGGCTACCACATCGCGGAGGCCGGGGCCAACCCGATCAGCCAGCTCGCCTTCACGCTGTCCAACGGCTTCACCTACGTCGAGGCCTACCTCGCCCGGGGCATGAGCATCGACGACTTCGCCCCCAACCTGTCGTTTTTCTTCAGCAACGGGATGGACGCCGAGTACACGGTGATCGGACGGGTAGCCCGTCGGATCTGGGCGGTGGCGATGCGCGACCGGTACGGGGCTTCGGAGCGCTCGCAGAAGCTCAAGTACCACGTGCAGACCTCCGGGCGTTCCCTGCACGCCCAGGAGATGGCCTTCAACGACATCCGCACCACCCTGCAGGCGCTCTGCGCCCTCTACGACAACGCCAACAGCCTGCACACCAACGCCTACGACGAGGCGGTCACCACGCCCGGCGAGGAGTCGGTGCGCCGGGCGCTTGCCATCCAGCTGATCATCGACCAGGAGTGGGGCCTGTCGGCCAACGAGAACCCGCTGCAGGGCTCGTACGTCGTCGACGAGCTCACCGACCTCGTGGAGGAGGCGGTCCTGGCCGAGTTCGACCGGATCGCCGAGCGCGGCGGCGTCCTTGGCGCCATGGAGACGGGCTACCAGCGCGGCCGCATTCAGGACGAGTCGATGCTCTACGAGCATCGCAAGCACGACGGCTCGCTGCCGCTCGTCGGCGTCAACACCTTTCGGGCACCCGAGACCGACGCAGCCCCGGCGACAGTGGAGCTTGCCCGCGCGACCGAGGCCGAGAAGCAGTCCCAGCTCGACCGGCTCGAGGCCTTCCAGGCTGCGCACCGTGACGAGGCGCCAGCCGCGCTCGCCGCCCTGCAGGAGGCGGCGATGCATGGGGGCCACGGGGGCAACGTGTTCGCCGCCCTCATGGACGCCGTCCGCTCGTGCTCGCTCGGGCAGATCACCAACGCGTTCTTCGAAGTAGGCGGCCAGTACCGCCGCAACGTGTAGGCGTGGACCCGATCGCTGAGGCGCAGCGGCAGTGGGAGGCCCGCGGATGGACCGACGCCGCCGAGGGGATGGCCGCCGTCACCTCCGTAATGCGCGTCCAGCAGATCATGCAGGCCCGCGTCGACGAGGTCCTGCGCCCGTTCGGGCTCACTTTCGCCCGCTACGAGCTGCTCATGCTCCTGCATTTCAGCCGCCGAGGTTCATTGCCGGTGAATAAGGCCAGCGAGCGGCTGCAGGTCCATCCCACCAGCGTCACCAACGCCGTCGATCGGCTCCAGGCAGCAGGCCTGGTCATCCGCAAGCCGCACCCCACCGATGGGCGCGCCGTCCTGGTCGAGGTGACCAACTCCGGACGGGACTGCGCGCTCGCGGCCACGGCAGACCTCAACAGCAAGGTCTTCGCCGACCCGGCCCTGAGCTCCCGCAAGCTAGGAGTGCTGGTGGCAGTGCTGCGCGACTTGCGGACAGCGGCCGGGGATCTCGACGGCTGACGGTGAGGCCGCGGGGGCGGCCCCGCCCGTCTGGTGGAGTTCCTGGAACCAAGGCCATCCAGCGCTGACGCTGCTGACGCCGGAAGGCGGGCCCGCAGCTGGCTCTGGGGACGGGTCAGGTTCGGGCCACTGCCCTCCGGACCTGTCGCACGGTCGGGTTGGTGAGGTACTGGCCGCTGACCAGGACCGTCGGGGACACCTCGTTGCCGCCGTTGTGCAGTCGCGCCTGCTCGGCGGCGGCTTCGTCGTCGCGGAAGCGCACTGCCTCATACGGGATCCTGCTGAGCGTGAGCTTCGCCCTGAGCTTGGCCGCGAATGGGCAGCCGGGCTGGTAGTACACGTGCACCATTTGGTCGCTCATTCGACCCTCCACTATGCGGGGTGCGCGAACCCTGACAGGTCGGCGCGGCATGCGCAAGAAGGTTGTTACGCCCCCGTTTGCGCGTCGCGGTCTACCGGCGCCCTCGGTCGTCGACGGCACGGCTCCGACCCGCCGTCATCGCACACACAAAGTGTGTGCCCGACGGTGGTTCGTGCGCTGCCAGCAGGTCGTGTGCGTGCGCCTGCGTCAGCTGACGGGAACCTGACCGCCGGTCGGGGCGCTCAGGTCGCCGCGGCGAAGTAGTGGCCCTGCTCGAGATCGGCGACCAGTCCCGGCCCCGACGGCTCCCAGGAGAGCAACTCGCGGGTGAGCGCGTTGGAGGTCGGCATGTCGAGAGCGAGGAAGCCGGCGAGGAACCCGAACTGGGTCCCGGCCTGCTCGGCCGTGATCGAGGTTACCGGCAGGTCGAGCCCCCGCCCGATCACCTCGGCGACCTCGCGGAGGGGGACGCCCTGCTCGCCGACCGCGTGCAGTACAGACCCGGCCGGCGCGCCCTCGATCCCGAGTCGGACCAGGCAGGCGGCGTCGGAGCGATGGACCGCGGGCCAGCGGTTGAGGCCCTCACCCAGGTAGGCGGCCGAGCCTGCCATGCGGTCAGCCGCGACGATCCTGGCGATGAAGCCGTTGTCCCCAAGCCCATGGACCGTCGGGGCGAAGCGGACGCTGATCGAGCGCACCCCGCCCTCGGAGAGTGCAAGCGCCAGGCGCTCATTGGAGACCCGGCCGCCAGCCCCGGGGAACGGCTCGGCCATGTCGCGCTCGGTGGCGAGCGTGCCCGGCTTCAGGCCAGCGACGCCCGAGGCGATCGCCAACGGCCGATCGGTACCGGCGAGTGCCTCGCCGAACGCCTCGTTGGCCGACCGGTCCGAGTCGACGGCGGTCTGGAAGTCGCCGGTGAAGGCGATGTCATGGCGAAACGCAAGGTGCACGACGCCATCGCTGTCGCGGGCAGCGGAGCGCAGCACGTCAAGATCGCCGATATCGCCGCGACAAACTTCGGCGCCGGCGGCGGCGACGGCGCCGGCGGACGCGTCGGAGCGAGCGAGGCCGAGGACCGCATGATCGGCGGCGAGCAGCTCGGCCACGACGGCCGAGCCGATCCAGCCGGACGCGCCGGTGACGAATATGCGCAAGGGATACCTCCCAGTCGGTGGCGCGACGTGGCGCGACCCGGCCCAGAAGGCGGATGCGGTGCGCTGGACGCATACGGATGTCAGTTACTGTCGTCAAGCTAGCACGCCATGACGCTCACTGACATCGCCATAGCATTGCTTGCATGAGCCGCTGGGAGCCGAACGCCCCCGCACGCCTTCAACAGGCGGCGTTCGAGCTCTATACCGAGCGGGGCTACGACCAGACCACCGTGGCGGAGATCGCCGCGCGCGCCGGACTCACCGAACGAACGTTCTTCCGCCACTTCGCCGACAAGCGCGAGGTGCTGTTCGAGGGCGGCGATCGCTTTCGCGCTACGCTCGTCGACCCGGTTGACACCGCCCCCCCGTCGGCGACCACGCTGGATGCGGTGACGGCTGGGATCGAGGCTGCCGGTTCCGTCTTCCCGGCGCTAGATCTCGTCCGCCGCCGCCAGGCCTTGATCCTTGCCAATCCGGAGCTGATGGAACGCGAGCTGATCAAGCTCGCCTCGCTCGCCACCTCGCTCGGCGAGGCGCTGCGCCGGCGCGGGGTGGCGGACACCGCTTCCGAGCTCGCCGCCGAGACCGGCGTCGCCGTCCTTCGGATCGCCCTTACCCGCTGGATTGAGGATCCCGCCGAGCGGCCATGGGAGGTTCACGTCAGGGAGACAATGGACGAGCTGCGCTGGCTGACCGCCGAGGGTAGCGCCACCGCTCGGGCCTGGTGACGGCGTCCGGGAGCTCGGCTGAGCCAGGACAGCCAGCAGCGCAAGGTTCGCTGCTGACTGCCGCCGAATCTGGTCGACGTTGTCCACGGCCCACCGGGGCAAGGGACATCGCGGTCCTGGTTCGGCGAGGATGGGCAACGTTGGCCAGCGCGTTCGGTTATCAGGTCAACCTGCGCTGGAAACCGATGCATTCAGTGGGGTGGGCTTCAGCGCAACGGCGTCCAGGGTCCCTCGGTCGCCAGGTCGCACCCGCACAGCGACTACAGCTGCAGGTGCAGCCGCAGGGCCTCGGCGAGTTCGGCCATCAGGCTTGGGGGGAGTCGCGCGACGACGGCTCCCACCCGCTCGACGGTCACGGACCGGACCTGCTCGGCCTGGGCCTTGGAGTCCACGCGAAGCCCGGTCTCGACAGCTGGGAGCAGCGTCTGGAAGGGAAAGACCCGGCCGGTGTTGCTCGTGATAGGGACGACGGTCACCACGCCTCGTGCTCGTCGGGTAGCCGTGGCGTTGGCTCTGTCGTTGCTAATGATCACGGCGGGCCGGCGCTTGTTCGCCTCGCTGCCTCGGGCGGGGTTCAGGTCGGTCAGTCGGATTTCACCGCGCAGCATCTGCCAGCCCGTCCGCGGCGGTGCCGTCCCACAGGCGCTGCTCGTCCGAGGCGCTCCACTCGTCCCATGCTGCTTCGTAGTCCTGCTCGAGTTCAGGGTGGCGCAGACGCCGCACCGCGTGCTGCATGGCAGCCGAACGCGAGGCGAGGCCTGACGTTCGGACGTACTCGTCGAGCAACGCGACGTCCTCGTTCGTCATACTGATGCTGAGCTTCATGGGTCCATGCTACTGCGGTCCTACTGTGGTAGCAACGGGTCGTGCAGCGACTGCGCTGACCCAGCGATCGCGCGCGGGTCTGCCTGCGGGTCAGTGATCCCGACACCGCCAGGATGTGCCGTCGGACGTCGCCATCGAAGCGGTTCACGCCGCCGAAAGGCTTGACCCACCCGCCCCGGCCTGGCGGTGGTGTCCGACGCTGAGACTGGCTGGGCCGTGACTCGCGGTGCCGCGGTCACCCTCAACCACGCCCGCCAGGCTGCTGAGGACACGGCAGGGCTTCGGGTGCCGTGGGAGCAGCTCATCCCCGCGGCCGGCCACCCGGTGGCCGCTGCTGGGCGTCGGCGGGGTGCCCGTGCTGCCGCCGCACATCCCAGCGCTGCTGACCAAGGCCGCTTCCGAGCAGGGAACCGGTCGTGACTCCCGTGCGGCTGTCTGCGCAGCTCCCGCCCGGAGCGCTGTTGCAGTCTGCGCAGCGCACCGTGGTCCGGATCGTCTGGACCTGCCTCGACAACGTCGATGGGCATGCAAGGGCTAACCGAGCATGGGTGGACGTGCGACCGGCTGGCACCGAGCTCGGGGTGTCGGTCGGCGACGACGGGCACGGGGGTGCCTGGATGGGGCCGAGCCTTCAGCTGCTCGCGGACCGGGTCGGCGCGCTCGGCGGGCGGTTTCACATCGAGAGCGCTCCGGATCGGGGCACCGTTGTCACAGCGAGACTGCCATGCGAGTAGTCGTGGCCGATGACGTCCTGATCGTCCGAGCGGGGGTCATCCAGCTCCTCACCGCTGCACAGGTCGACGTGGTCGGTCAGGCGAGCGACGCCGACGAGCTCCTCCGCCTGGTCGCGCTGGAGGATCCGGACGTCGCGGTCGTCGACATCCGCATGCCTCCGACCCACAAGGACGAGGGTCTCGTCGCGGCACGCATGATCCGCGAGCGGTATCCACGCACGGCAGTCCTCGTGCTCAGCCAGTACGTCCAGCCTAGGTACGCGCAGCGGCTGCTGGAGAAGCAGCCGGGTGGTGTCGGCTACCTGCTCAAGGAACGCGTACCCGACGCCGGGGTGCTCGTAGACGCGCTGCGTCGGGTGATGGCGGGGGAGTGCGTCGTCGACCCCGCGATCGTGGATCGGCTCATGCAGCAGGAGCGCGCGGACTCGCCACTCGCCAGACTGACCCCTCGGGAGCGCCAGACGCTTGCCCTCATGGGTGAGGGCCGGTCCAACGCCGCCATCGCCACGAGGCTGGACGTCGGCGAGCGGACGGTCGAGTCGCTGTGCGCCGCCCTGTTCCGCAAGCTCGACCTGGAACCGGACCCCGACGTCAACCGGCGCGTCCTCGCCGTTCTGACCCTGCTCCGGCGATGAACGGGGCCGGATCACGGGACCCCGAGGTAGCACGGTGCCCGTGCTCGGTCCGGGGCTCCTAGCCTCGACCTACGGCCCTCAGGAGGCTCCCAAGCAAGACGTCCATGAGGAGAAAGTCATGCGCACGCCGATCACGACCGCCGTGGCACTCGCCCTGGGTGCACTCGGACTGAGCGCCTGCTCCGGCACACCAGCTGCGCGTTCCGCGTCGAGCCCGTCGCCGGTCAGCGGCCAGGTCTCGTCGAGCGGCCCCACCGTAGCTACGAGCCCAATGCCCGTGGACACGCTCGGGACCACACCTCCGACGACGTCGTCGGACATTCCGGACGGCACGTATCGGACCCGGCTCACTCCCACCGATCTTGCGGCGACAGGGATCGAGGACCAATCGCAGGCCGGCAACTACACGCTCATCGTGAAGAAGGCCTACTACTTCCTCCGCTGCGGGCATGTGACGCCCTCGGGTGACGACTGCGGGCATGACGGGGTCGCCAAGGACGTCATGGTCGAGGCGGGGTGGCTTCGCGGCCCGGGCTCCACGTTGTGGTTCGTCCACGACCTGTCGCCGACGAGTCCGATCTGCCCCAAAGGCGTCTGCCCCTTCCCCAAGGGCGGCTACCGTTTGACCTGGAAGGCGACCCCTGCGGGCATCCGCTTCAGCGGCTACGTCGGTCTGGGCGACGAGGCCGGCGGGATGTCGGCGCTCAACGCCTGGACCGCCCGTCCCTGGGTCCGAATCGCATAGGGCCACACCGGCGCGGGCGGTTTCGGACGGCGTGCCGGCGTCCCGGCCGCCGCCGTTGATGTCGGACTCTCGGCTCCGGCGACTGGGTGTGCCAGCACGGTCAGTTGGCCCGGCGGACTCCAGCGCGACGGCAGGGTGACGTCCGGCCATTGGGAAAGGTGAACCCCTGCACGACCCGGTGATGAGCCCCAGGTCGGGTTCACTCCCCGACGGTCGCTGGCTCGTGTTCTGGAACGCGACTGGTGACGGGACAGGCCTGACTCTCCTTGGCGGCGGTAGACGGCCCAGCATTCGGGCAGTGGTGCATTCGCGGCTGGGCGTGAGCAGCGCCGACTGGACGAGTTGATCGTGGAAGGTGTCGACCGGTGCCATGAGAAGCGCAGGGATGGCCGCTCGGCTGAGCTGTTTGCGCCTTTCCGACCGGGCTGCGCCACGACCCTAGGTCCGTCCGGGATCGGGTAGTTGACTACTCGCGTCCACAGACCGAAGCTGCACAAGAATCGACGTACGCCGTCGGATCCCAACAGGGGAGCCGCGTGAGCGCGACACGAAGGGAGGGCACACGGTGATGCGTGCCAGGGCCGTGGCATCGGCCGCAGCCTGCGGGCTGCTTCTCCCGTTGGGCGCTTGCGGCTCGACTTCCACGCCGGCAGGGGGACGGGCGCGAGCACGAGTACCACGAGCACTGGCGCCCCGACCGCCTCGGCAACCTTGCGCAGCACCGAGACCCCGTCGGCTGTCAGCTCGATGCCGCAACCCTCGGGTCTCGCAGCGCCGGTCTTCCACACAGCGAGCTTTGCCGTGCCGTTCAGCGTCGCCTTGAGTCCGATGCTGAAACCCAAACCGTCGGAGCAGACAGCCTCGTTCGTCTGGTGGCAGAGCCGGACCGAGCCAAACGACCGCGTCAGGTTTCTCCACCCGGCTGAGTACTACCCGGACGGCGGTCCGCACGCCGCCCCTCCGCCCTCCGACTACCCCACGTACCTGCGCAGTCTGACCGCCAAGGGGGTCCGGTTCACGGATAAGACCACACTGACTGTCGGAGGGCGAACTGTGGCCGTAATGACTGCAACGGCGACCGGCGCGGGCCTGGACGGTTCGCTCGGCTGCCCCGACGTCGGCGCGGACCAGGCTGACGGCTGCTACGGGATCCAGCCGGACTATGCGCTGCGCATCGCGGTGCTGAACGCGGGGGGACGAACGATTCTGGCCTGGGCCCGTACCTCGTCGGCAACGCCGAACAAGGCTTTCCTCCGCAGCTTCGACGTGATGCTGCGGACCCTGCACTTCGGGTGACTCGGCCCAACGCAGACGCCTCAAGCTGGTTGGTTGCCCCGGCTTGTGACCGGAGTGGACCAGGGACCGGCGCGGCGGCTGGCACGGGAAACGCCGCCGATTGGGTGCTCCCCGATGTGGCCTGAGGTCCGGCCGTGGACGGGGAGTGGCCGCTCGTCGGACGCGAGGCGGAGCTCCTGGACGTCGCGACGCCCCCTGGACCCGTTGGGAGGGTTTGCGGGGGGCTGTTGGCGGGAGCCGCTGGCGTTGGCAAGACCCGTCTCGCGAGGGAAGCGCTTGCCATCGCCCGACGGCACCACTTCGGCACGGCCTGGGCTGTTGCGACCGAGTCGTCGAAGTGCCTACCGCTTTGTCGAGTTGGTGAGGGATCGAGCGGCCGTGCTGTCCGGAGCCTCAGTGCCGGAGGGCCGAGTCCCTCGGGGTGGTGTAGGTCTAGCGTGTTGCTCTGCGTTGGTCGGGGTGCGACGCGGATTGGTCGCCGCGCCCGCGGGTCACAGCATGCGCGAGATGCTCGCCGAGAGCCGCCGTTGGTCGACGAGGCGGCCTGCACATCCCCTGGCCATGTCCGGCTCATGCCCTAGTCGTGCCCTAAGCAGGGGCACGGAGGGGTCTGCAGCGGTGCCCAGCGGCGGCTTGACACTCGGCGTCGGACCGGCGTTCATGCGTTTTGACCTGCACGTTCGTTGCCGGGGAGGGAGTCTGACGGTGGAGCGGGTGACGGGAATCGAACCCGCGTTCTCAGCTTGGGAAGCTGATGTTCTGCCGCTGAACTACACCCGCGGCGCTGCGACACAGGGCCGCAACTCTGCTGCAAGGATAGCGGCCGTGCTGCTCTCCGACCGCGACATCCGCCAACAGATCGAGGGCGGCAGGGTGCGGCTCGACCCCTTCGACCCGGTCCTCGTCCAGCCGAGCAGCGTCGACGTCCGGCTTGACAGGTGGTTCCGCGTGTTTCAGAACCACCGGTACGACAGCATCGACCCGGCGGTGGAGCAGGACGAGCTGACGCAGCTGATCGAGCCGCCCGGCGACGACGCGTTCGTGCTGCACCCGGGGGAGTTCGTGCTCGGTTCGACGCTGGAGGCGGTGACCCTCCCCGACGACCTCGCCGCCCGGCTCGAGGGTAAGTCCAGCCTCGGCCGACTGGGGCTGCTGACCCACTCGACCGCGGGCTTCATCGACCCGGGTTTCACCGGGCACGTGACGCTGGAGCTCTCGAACGTCGCGAACCTGCCCATCAAGCTGTGGCCGGGGATGCGCATCGGCCAGATCGCCTTCTTCCGGCTGACGTCGCCCGCCGAGAACCCCTACGGTTCGGCTCAGTACGGGTCCCGCTACCAGGGCCAGCGAGGCCCCACCGCATCCCGCTCCTTCCGCGACTTTTACCGGGCGCCGACGACCTGACGCGTCGGCCGGGGCAAGGACCACCAAGCACGTTTGGAGGCTAGCCTGGCCGACCGTTCCCTGGCTGATCTGGAGCCCCGGCAGCCCCGGCGGTGTGCGTGCTGTCGTTCGGCGAGAACTACACTCCTCTCCACGCTCTGGTTGCCGCCCGGGGTGACCGGGTCACACCTGCCAAGCGTGGAGGCGCCGTGCTCGGGTTGCTGGCCGACGGCAAGAACCCGGTCGCAGCCCAGGCGCTGGTGCCACTCGTCGGGGCTGTTCCGACAAGATCATGATAGGGCGTGAGCTGGCCGATGTCGGCTGAGCCGGTAACCGCGGCAGCCGCCGTTCGGAACCCGAGCGAAGGGACGATCGTGACCACGACCGAACTGGTGTCCCAGGCCGCCACGGCCGGCGCCGAGACGCCCGCCGCCGACGCAGTCGACCTGGCACTGCTTCAGGAGATCTCGCGGCGGGTGCTGTGGTTGTCCGCGGCTATGGTCGACGCTGCGAACGCAGGCCGCCCGAACGAGACGGGGGTGAAGGTCGGCGGGCACCAGGCGTCGAGCGCCTCGATGGTCGACATCATGGTGGCGCTGTGGTTCGCCGAGCTGACCGGGCTGGACCGCGTCTCGGTCAAGCCGCACGCCTCGCCGGTGCTGCATGCGGTCAACTACCTGCTGGGCGACCTCGACGAGTCCTACCTGCCGACCCTGCGGGCCAAGGGCGGGCTGCAGTCCTACCCCTCCCGGCTGAAGGACCCGGACACCGTCGACTTCTCGACCGGCTCGGTGGGCATCGGAGCCACCGCAGCGCTGTGGGCAGCGATGTCGCACCGCTACGTCGCGTCGCAGTTCACCAGCACGCCGCCGGCGGGTCGCTTCGTCAGCCTGCTGGGGGATGCCGAGCTCGACGAGGGCGCCATCTGGGAGGCGGTCGCCGACCCGGCGGTCGCCCGGCTTGGCGAGCTGCTGTGGGTGGTCGACCTCAACCGCCAGTCGCTGGACCGCGTGGTGCCCGACATCCAGATCCAGCGCCTCCAGGGGATGTTCGCCGCGGCCGGTTGGCAGGTCGTGACGCTGAAGTGGGGCCGCCTCATCAGCGATGTGTTCGAGCGCGCGGGCGGTGCCGAGCTGCGTGACCGGCTGGAGCAGATGCCCAACGAGGAGTACCAGCGGATGCTGCGGGTCGCCCCCGGCGAGGTGGCCGACCGGATCCTGGCCGAGGGCAGCGGCAGCGACCAACTGCGCGAGCTTCTGGCTTCGATGCCCGCCGACGAGCTGGCGGCAGCCGTCCGCGACCTAGGCGGTCACGACCTGGGGCTGCTGGTCGACACGTTCCACAGCGTCGACACCCATCGGCCCTCCGTCGTGTTCGCCTACACGGTCAAGGGCCGCGGACTCCCCACTGAAGGGCACCCGAACAACCACTCGGCGCTGCTCACGGCCGCGCAGATGGAGGCGCTGGCAGCGTCGTCCGGCATGGACCGGGGGGCGCCGTGGCAGCGCTTCAGCAGTGGTGCGCCCGCCGGTCAGCTGTGTGAGCGCCGCCGGCTGGAGCTACGCCGGGAGCCGGTCACGGCGTCGTCGGCGGTTGCCGTGCCCGCGGCGCTGGGCCGCCCGCACCGCCAGCCCATCTCCACGCAGGCCACGCTCGGACGGTTCCTGGCCGACCTGACGCGCGACGCCCCCGAGGCTGCGGCTCGGGTGGTGACCTGCAGCCCGGATGTGGCGTCGTCGACCAACCTCGGCGGGTGGATCAACAAGACTGGTGTCTGGTCGGTCGAGGACCGGCGTGACTGGTTCGCCGACGACGCCGAGCGGGTGCTGCGCTGGGCCGAGGTCGCCGGTGGTCAGCACATCGAGCTGGGCATCGCCGAGGTCAACCTCGTCTCCCTGCTGGGCGAGCTGGGCGCGACCTGGTCGCGCTGGGGGGAGCGGCTGATCCCCATCGCCACCCTGTACGACCCGTTTGTGGCACGCGCCCTCGAGCCGTGGTCCTACGGCATCTACGCCGGGGGCCAGTCGATCCTGGTCGGTACCCCCTCGGGAGTCACCCTGGCACCCGAGGGCGGCGCGCACCAGTCGATCACCACGCCGTCCATCGGGCTCGAGCAGCCCGGCTGCATCGCGTGGGAACCCGCCTTCGCTCAGGACCTCGAGTGGTGCTTCCTGCACGCGATGAGCCAGGTCGGCATCCAGGGAGGCACGTCGGCGTACTTCCGCCTCTCCACCCGCCCCATCGACCCGGCCCTGGCCGCCGTCCCCATGGTTCCCGCGCTGGCCGAGCGCCGCCGCCAGCAGGCCGTCGCCGGCGGCTACCGGCTGCCCGTGGTACACCCGTCGTCGCAGGAAGACGTCACCCTGGTCGGGGTCGGCGCGATCATGCCGGAGGTGATCGCCGCCGCGGAGGCGCTGGCGGCCGAGGGCGTCAACGCGGGCGTGGTGTGCCTGACCAGCCCGGACCTGGTGTTCCGCTCCTTCCAGCAGCGCGGCCGCCGAAGGATCGGCGTCGGGGGCATCATCGATCAGCTGTTCCCGGCCGAGCACCCGGCGCCGCTGGTCACCGTCCTCGACGGTCACCCGCACACTCTGTCCTTTCTCGCCGGTGCCCGCGGTGACCGGATCCAGTGCCTCGGCGTGACCGAGTTCGGCCAGTCCTCGAACCTGACCGACGCCTACCACCTGCACCAGATCGACACCGAGGCCATCACAGGCGCCGCCCTGACCCTGCTCGCAAGTTGAGCCGGAGGGCAAGCCGAAGCGACGCGCAGACCACTCGCTGGCGCCGCGCGGGCTCGCTCAGCGCACCGTCAGCGGCTGTGTGGCGGCGGGGAGGCCGTCACGGAACAGGACGACGCGGTGCTCCCCGGGCGTGAGCGCTGCACGGAACCGGTCGGCCCCCTTGCAGGCACGCAGCCGCGGGGCTGTGGCAAGCAGCCTGCCGCCCACCGCGACCGGGAACGCGCTGCCGACGGGCGGCGGGTCGAGCCGGGTGGCATCGACAGCGACGGCGTACGTGGACTCAGCAGGCCCGGTGACCGAGTAGCGGACGACCGCTTGCGTCTTCACGACGGGCGACGAAAGCGCCAGGCCGGGTGTCGTGCAGGAGGTGGAGAGCCTTGGCGGCACCGGCGCCCGCAGCAGGAACGGAGTGATGAGCACGACCGCGGTGATGACGACAAAGGTCAGGACGAGTGCCCGGTGCGGCCGGGGCACGGGGGCCCGGTCACGACGCGCGAGGCCACCCTCGTTGGAGGTGGCTGCCGTCGGGATCGGCAGGGGCAGCCCGCGCAACATGCCCTTCGTGTTCTCGCGGCGCTGCTTACGGGCCGTCTCCAGCGCGTCGTACCGTCGCCTGGCCTGCTGCCGGCGGCGCTCGCGGTCGTCCGCCGGGCTCCCGAACCGGCGCACGGGCTAGTGGCCGGAGTCGGAGAGGGCCTCCGGTGAGAGCTGGCCCTGGTCGGCGCCGGCCGTCGCCGCTGGCGTGCCCCTAACCGGGCCGGTACCGACATCGGTCGGCAGTCCCTGCTGCTCCTGCACCGAGCGCAGCAGCAGTTGGGACACGTCGAGCACCTCGACGCCCTCCTTGGCGTCGCCGGACTGCTTCTTGGCGGTGACGGCGTCGGAGAGCATCACCATGCAGAAGGGGCAAGCCGTGCCGACGACGTCGGGGTCGAGGCCGAGCGCCTCGTCGACCCGCTCGACGTTGACCTGCTTGCCGATCTTCTCCTCCATCCACATGCGTGCGCCGCCGGCGCCGCAGCAGAAGCCCCGCTCCTTGCAGCGGTGCATCTCCTGGCTTCGCAGCCCGGGCACGCTGGCCAGCACCTCGCGCGGGGCGGTGTAGACCTCGTTGTGGCGGCCGAGGTAGCACGGGTCGTGGTAGGTGACGAGCCCCTCGACCGGAGTCAGCGGGGTCAGCCGGCCCTCGGCGACGAGCCGGCCGAGCAGCTGCGTGTGGTGCACGACCTCGTAATTGCCACCCAGAGACGGGTACTCGCGCCCGAGGGAGTTGAAGCAGTGCGGGCAGGTTGCGACGATCTTGCGGGGCCGACCCTCTGGCAGGGCAGCGTCGAGCGTCTCGATGTTGGTCTTGGCGAGCTCCTGGAACAGGTACTCGTTACCCAGGCGGCGAGCGGGGTCTCCTGAGCACGACTCGCCTGTGCCGAGCACGGCGAACGAGACCCCGGCGGTGTGGAGCAGCTCGGCGAAGGCGCGGGTGACCTTCTTGGAGCGGTCCTCGATGGCCCCGGCGCAGCCGACCCAGAACAGGTACTCGACGTCGTCCGGCATCGGCTCGCCCTCGCTGAGCACGCGAACCTCGAACGGCAGATTCTGCATCCACTCCAGCCGGGACTTGGGGTTGACGCCCCACGGGTTGCCGTTGTTCTCGAGGTTGCGCAGCATCACGCCTGCCTCGCTCGGGAACTCGGACTCGATCAGCACCTGGTAGCGCCGCATCTCCAGGATGTGGTCGACGTGCTCGATGTCGACCGGGCACTGCTCCACGCACGCCCCGCAGGTGGTGCACGACCACAGCACGTCGGGGTCGATGACGCCGAGCGAGGCCTCGTCGCCGACCAGCGGGCGCTCGTCCTGCGCCTGGCCCGGAGTGGGCAGGCGGCCGAAGCCGGACTCGGGGACGTGCTCGGCGTGCTTGTTGCCACCGCCGCCCTCGTGGCCGCCCTGGTTGTCGATTGGGTTGCCTCCGACGGGCGTGGGGTCGCCGCCCTCGTGCTTGGCCAACATGAACGGCGCCTTGGCGAACAGGTGGTCGCGCAGGTCCATGATCACGAGCTTGGGTGACAGCGGCTTGCCGGTGTTCCACGCCGGGCATTGGCTCTGGCAGCGGCCGCACTCGGTGCAGGTCGCGAAGTCCAGCATGTTCTTCCAGGAGAAGTGCTCGACCTTGCCGACTCCGATGACCGGGTCCTCCTCCTCCATCAGGCTCTCGAGGTCGGGAGTGGTGGCGAGCGGACCCAGTGCCTTGGGCTCACGCTTGGTCAGCACATTGATCGGCGCGATGAAGATGTGCAGGTGCTTGGAGAAGGTGACCAGCACCAGGAAGCCCATGATCACGGCGATCTGGCCGAGGATGAAGACGGTCTCGATGACCGAGTTGGCCGAGTGGCCCAGCGGGTGCAGCACGACGGCGGTGGCCTTGGAGGTGAAGGTCCACCAGCTGCCGCGGTGGTCCGGGCCGAACGGGAAGTGCCCGGTGTTGATCTGGGCGCCGCGGTAGAGCATCAACGTCAGGACGACCAGGAAGATCAGGCCGAGCACGCCCCAGGCCGCGCCGGTGTGCGAGCCGTAGAAGCGGCTGGCGCGGTCGAGCCGGGCGGGTGACTTCTCGGCGCGGTTGAGCGCGAAGTATGTGATGGAGGCGAGGACGAGGAAGGTGAACAGGTCCTCGAGGAAGCCCAGCCACGTCATCTTGCCGACGAGCGGGATGAAGAAGTCACGGTTGAACAGCGCGCCGTAGGCCTCGAGGATGGTGAGGCCGAGGATGAGGAAGCCCCAGAAGGTGAGGAAGTGGGCAATGCCCGGCACGGTCCACTTCAGCAGCCGGCGCTGGCCGAAGACCTCGACGAGCTGGGTGGTCGCGCGCCGCCCGATGCCGTCGAAGCGGCCGGGGGCCGGGCCACCCGAGCTGATCATGCGGTAGAGAAAGAACGACCGGCGCCCAGCCACCGCGAGTGCGGCAACAGTCATGAGCAGCCCGATCACGAGGCGAACCGCCACGGATCCTCCCAGGTTCAGGTTGTGCCAGCGTACGGTCGGCCGTTGCTCAACTGCTCCCCGCGCAGGTAGCAGGCAGTGTGCGCCACGTCGCACCCCTCCTGAAGCTGGCGGGCCGGAACCCCGACGACCGGAATGGCTCGCTGCCGGAATGCGAGACCGCTCCAGAAGGTTGAGCCTGCTAGGAGCAACTCCGTTTGACGGGGCTGCTCGCGGGGAGCACAGTGAGTGAACCTCACTCAACCTGAAGAACCGAACATCAGCCCACCACCTGTACGAAAGGCACAAGACATGGCACGAGCAGTCGGCATCGACCTCGGCACCACGAACTCCGTCGTCGCGGTGCTGGAGGGCGGCGAGCCCTCCGTCATCGCCAACGCCGAGGGCGCGCGTACCACGCCCAGCGTCGTCGCCTTCGCCAAGAACGGCGAGGTGCTGGTCGGCGAGGTCGCCAAGCGTCAGGCGGTCACCAACGTCGACCGCACCATCCGTTCCGTCAAGCGGCACATGGGCACCTCGTGGTCGCAGAAGGTCGACAACAAGGACTTCACGCCCCAGCAGATCAGCGCGTTCATCCTGCAGAAGCTCAAGCGTGACGCGGAGTCCTACCTGGGTGAGCCGGTGACCGACGCCGTCATCACCGTCCCCGCGTACTTCAGCGACGCCGAGCGCCAGGCCACCAAGGAGGCCGGCGAGATCGCGGGCCTCAACGTCCTGCGCATCATCAACGAGCCGACCGCGGCCGCCCTCGCCTACGGGCTCGACAAGGGCGACAAGGAGGAGACCATCCTGGTCTTCGACCTCGGCGGCGGGACCTTCGACGTTTCGCTGCTCGAGATCGGCGACGGCGTCATCGAGGTCAAGTCGACGAGTGGCGACAACAAGCTCGGCGGCGACGACTGGGACCAGCGGATCGTCGACCACCTGGTCAAGACCTTCCAGGGCCAGAACGGCGTCGACCTCTCCAAGGACAAGATGGCGATGCAGCGGCTGCGCGAGGCCGCCGAGAAGGCCAAGATCGAGCTGTCGCAGTCGACCCAGACCTCGATCAACCTGCCCTACATCACGGCCAGCGCCGAGGGCCCGCTGCACCTCGACGTCGCCCTCACGCGCGCCGAGTTCCAGCGCCTGACCTCCGACCTGCTCGACCGCACCAAGCGCCCGTTCCAGTCGGCGATCTCCGACGCCGGGATCAAGGTGTCCGAGATCGACCACGTCGTGCTCGTCGGTGGCTCGACCCGCATGCCGGCCGTCGTCGACGTCGTTCGCGAGCTCACCGGCGGCAAGGAGCCCAACAAGGGTGTCAACCCCGACGAGGTCGTGGCCGTGGGTGCGAGCCTGCAGGCCGGTGTCCTCAAGGGCGAGGTCAAGGACGTCCTGCTGCTCGACGTCACCCCGCTCTCCCTGGGCATCGAGACCAAGGGCGGCATCATGACCAAGCTCATCGAGCGCAACACCACCATCCCGACCAAGCGCTCTGAGACCTTCACCACCGCTGACGACAACCAGCCCTCGGTGCAGATCCAGGTCTTCCAGGGCGAGCGCGAGATGGCGGCCTACAACAAGAAGCTCGGCATGTTCGAGCTGACCGGCCTGCCGCCGGCGCCGCGCGGCATCCCGCAGATCGAGGTCACCTTCGACATCGACGCCAACGGCATCGTCCACGTGTCGGCCAAGGACAACGGCACCGGCAAGGTTCAGTCGATGACGATCACCGGCGGGTCCGCCCTGCCGCGCGATGAGATCGACCGCATGATGGCCGAGGCCGAGCAGTTCGCGGAGGACGACAAGAAGCGTCGCGACGAGGCGGAGGTCCGCAACCAGGGTGAGGGGCTCGTCTACCAGACCGAGCGGTTCCTCGCCGAGAACGGTGACAAGGTCCCCGCTGATGTCCGCGGCGATGTCGAGGAGAAGCTCGGCGCTCTGCGGGCCGTCGTCGGCGGCACCGACATCGACGCCATCCGCTCGGGCATCGACGAGCTGGCCAAGGCCTCCTCGGCCATGGGCAGCGCGCTGTACGCCTCCCAGGACGCCGGCGCTGCCGGTGCCCCGGGTGCGGCGGGAGCGGCCGGCGCTGAGCACGACGACGTCGTCGACGCCGAGATCGTGGACGAGGACGGGCAGGCGAAGTGACTCCTGCCCGCGACGAGCGCGAGCAGGAGCCGGTGACCGTGCGGGACAAGCGGCGGATCAACTTCTCCTCCGGCCAGGAGGCGGCAGCGGTGCCCGGGCAGCCCGAGGCGGTGCGGTTGGGGGAGACCCCGGCCGCACCGGCCGGTGGCGCCGAGGGCGCTGAGGCCGCTGACGACGGTGCTGCCCCAAGTGCCCCGGACCTCGCCGAGCTGCAGACGCAGCTCGGTGAGCGCACGGCCGACCTGCAGCGACTCAAGGCCGAATACGACAACTACCGGCGCCGGGTGGAGCGCGATCGGACCGTTTCCGCCGAGCAGGCGGCCGGCCGGGTGCTGTTCGGGCTGCTCCCGACGCTCGACGACATCGCACGAGCCCGTCAGCACGGCGACGTGACCGGGCCGTTCAAGGCGGTGGCCGATGCGCTCGAGACGACCCTCGGGACGCTGGGGCTGGAGCGCTACGGCGAGCCAGGTGAGCCCTTCGATCCTTCGGTGCACGAGGCGCTCGCCGCGACGACGACGCCCGGTGTCCAGCAGCCGACCTGCGTCGAGATCTACCGCTCGGGCTACCGGTACGCCGGGCGGGTGCTGCGAGCCGCGCAGGTCGTGGTGGCCGAGCCCGCTGGTGCCGAGGCACCAGACGGCACTGCGGATGAGGCGGTCGCAGGGGCGGAGAGCGCGGCGGGCGTCGGTGGAGGCGAAGGAGCCGAAGGACTCTGATGAGCGCTCGCGACTACGTCGAGAAGGACTACTACGCCGTTCTCGGGGTGGCGAAGGACGCCAAGAGCGCCGATGTGAAGAAGGCGTACCGCAAGCTGGCCCGTGAGCTGCACCCGGACAAGAACCCCGGCGACGCCAAGGCCGAGGCGCGGTTCAAGGAGGTGTCCGAGGCGTACGACGTGCTGTCCGACGACCAGCGGCGGCGCGAGTACGACGAGGCACGCACGCTGTTCTCCGCCGGTGGCCGGCCGGGTGCCCCTGGGGCACCCGGCGGCGGTCCGGGGGGCAACGGCGTGCCCTTCGACCTCGGTGACCTGTTCGGTGGGGCGGCCGGCGCAGGTGGGGCAGGGGGTGCCGGGTTCGGCAGCCTGTTCGACAACCTGTTCCAGCGTGGCGGTGGGCCGACGCCGGGCGCCCGCGCGCCCCGGCGCGGCACGGACCTCACGGCCGAGCTGACCATCTCCTTCGACCAGATGCTGACCGGCACCGAGGCGACCGTGCGCCTGCCGGGCGCGGCCGCGTGCGACGTGTGCGCCGGGCTCGGGACACGTCCGGGTACTGTGCCGCGCACCTGTCCGACGTGCCAAGGCCTGGGCGTGGTGAGCCGCAGCCAGGGTGGCTTCGCCCTGTCCGAGCCTTGCCGCGACTGCCGCGGCAAGGGTTCGATCATCGACGACCCGTGCCCGGAGTGCCACGGCACCGGGCGCAAGGAGCGCCAGCAGCGCATCCGCGTCCCGATGGGCGTGGCCGACGGCCAGCGCCTGCGGGTGCGCGGCCGCGGTGCTCCCGGCGCCGCCGGCGGGCCTCCAGGCGACCTCGAGGTGACGGTGCACGTCCGACCGCACCCGGTCTTCGGCCGCTCAGGCTCGGACCTGCTCCTGACCCTTCCCGTCACCTACGCGGAGGCGGTGCTGGGGGCGGAGGTCAAGGCCCCCACCGCCGACGGGAGCAGCGTGACGTTGCGCATCCCCGCTGGGACGGCCAGCGGCCGGCGGCTGCGGGTACGCGGTCGCGGTGTGCCGTCGCCCGGCGGCGGCGCAGGCGACCTGCTGGTCACGGTCGAGGTCGTCGTCCCCGAGCGTGTCTCGGCCGCTGCCAAGGCCGCGCTCGAGCAGTACGCCGCAGCCGTTCCCGACGACCCACGGCGACACCTGACAGCGATGGTGAGCGGTGCCTGATGAACGAGTTCGACCGGGACGCGATGGCGCCACAGCCTGATGCGCAGGTGAACGGGCACGCCGCGGATGCGCCGCTGCATGATGCCGACGCGCCGATGTACGTCATCTCCGTCGCCGCCGAGCTGGCCGGGATGCATCCCCAGACCCTGCGCTCCTACGACCGCCTCGGGTTGGTGACTCCCGGCCGGGCGGCAGGACGCGGTCGGCGCTACTCGGCCCGTGACGTCCGGCTGCTGCGCCAGGTCCAGCGACTGTCGCAGGACGAGGGCGTGAACCTCGAGGGGATTCGCCGCATCCTCGCCCTCCAGGACCAGGTGACGGCGTTGCAGCACCGGCTGCAGGAGCTGCAGGCCGACCTCGAGGCCGGCCGACGCGAGGCCCAGCGGCTCGTCGCGGATGCCCACCGGGCGCACCGGCGCGACCTCGTTCCCGTCGAGCGGGCGACCGACGTCGTGCTGTGGCGCCGGCGCTGACCACCCCTTGCACGGCCGCACCCGGTCGCAACTTGCAGAGTTGAGCGGGAAGCACTCAATGTTGGCCGGCGTTGACAAGTGTGAACGACTCTTCAAGAGGAGCACCACCCATGAACGCCGACCGACTCACCACCAAGAGCCAGGAAGCGCTGTCAACCGCCTTCTCGCGGGCGGCGACCGACGGCTCGCCGCAAGTGGAGCCGCTGCACCTGCTGGCCGCCCTGCTTGACCAGCCCGACGGGATCGCCGGGCCGCTGCTTGGCGCAGTCGGCGCCTCGCTGCCACAGGTCCGCAGCCGCACCGAGCAGGCGCTGGCCCGGCTGCCCCGCACCAGCGGGTCCAACAGCGCACCCCCGCAGGCCTCGCGCGGCCTGATCGCCGTGCTCGCCGCCGCTGAGAAGGCCGCCCGCGGCATCGGCGACGAGTACGTCTCCACCGAGCACCTGCTCGTCGCCCTTGCCAAGGAGGGCGGTGAGGCCGCGACCGTGCTGACCAGTAACGGAGGGCTGCCCGACCTGCTGCTCGACGCGTTCGACGCGGTCCGGGGCGGCATCCGGCGGATCACCAACCAGGACCCGGAGGGCGCCTACCAGGCGCTGGAGAAGTACACGACCGACCTGACCGAGCTGGCCCGCTCCGGAAAGCTCGACCCGGTCATCGGGCGTGACACCGAGATCCGCCGCGTGGTGCAGGTGCTCTCGCGCCGCACCAAGAACAACCCGGTCCTGATCGGTGAGCCGGGCGTTGGCAAGACCGCCGTCGTCGAGGGCCTCGCCCAGCGCATCGTCAAGGGCGAGGTCCCCGAATCGCTGCGGAACCGCCGGCTCGTCTCGCTCGACCTCGGTGCCATGGTCGCAGGCACCAAATATCGCGGTGAATTCGAGGAGCGGCTCAAGGCCGTCATGGGCGAGATCCAGCAGGCCGAGGGCCAGGTGCTCACCTTCATTGACGAGCTGCACACGGTCGTCGGAGCCGGCGGCGCCGAGGGCGCCATGGACGCCAGCAACATGCTCAAGCCGATGCTCGCCCGCGGCGAGCTGCGGATGATCGGTGCGACCACGCTCGACGAGTACCGCACCCGAATCGAGAAGGACCCGGCTCTGGAGCGGCGGTTCCAGCAGGTGATGGTCGGCGAGCCGTCGGTTGAGGACACCGTCGCCGTGCTGCGCGGGCTGAAGGGGCGTTACGAGGCGCACCACCAGGTGCGCATCAGCGACAGCGCCCTCGTGGCCGCCGCGACCCTGTCCGACCGCTACATCACCGCCCGTTTTCTGCCCGACAAGGCGATCGACCTGGTCGACGAGGCGGCGAGCCGGCTGCGCATGGAGATCGACTCCAGCCCGGTCGAGATCGACGACCTGCGCCGGCAGGTGGAGCGGCTCCGGATGGAAGAGATCGCGCTCGACGGGCAGGAGGATGCGGCGAGCATCGACCGGCTGGAGCGCCTGCGCCGCGACCTCGCCGACCGCGAGGAGCAGCTGACCGTTCTGACGGCCCGCTGGGAGCAGGAGAAGGCGGGCCTGAACCGGGTCGGTGAGCTGAAGAAGCAACTCGACGACCTGCGCGGCCAGGCCGACCGGGCGCAGCGCGACGGCGACTACCTGCTCGCGAGCAGGCTGCAGTACGAGACCATCCCGCAGCTGGAGAAGGAGATGGAGCTCGCGGGCGCGCAGGAGGCCGACCGCCCCGCTGCGGACGCCATGGTCAAGGAGGAGGTCGGGGCCGACGACGTCGCCGAGGTCGTGCAGGCCTGGACAGGCATCCCCGCCGGCCGGCTGCTCGAGGGCGAGACCGCCAAGCTGCTTGCGATGGAGCAGGCGCTGCAGAACCGGGTCGTCGGCCAGGACGCGGCCGTGCGGGCCGTTTCCGACGCGGTGCGCCGGGCCCGGGCGGGCGTGGCCGACCCGGACCGGCCCACGGGCTCGTTCCTGTTCCTCGGCCCCACCGGCGTCGGCAAGACCGAGCTGGCCAAGGCGCTGGCGGACTTCCTGTTCGACGACGAGCGGGCGATGGTCCGCATCGACATGAGCGAGTACGGCGAGCGGCACTCGGTCGCGCGACTGATCGGCGCGCCCCCCGGCTACGTCGGCTACGAGTCCGGCGGGCAGCTGACCGAGGCGGTGCGCCGCCGTCCGTACACGGTCGTGCTGCTCGACGAGATCGAGAAGGCGCACCCGGACGTGTTCGACGTCCTGCTGCAGGTACTCGATGACGGGCGGCTGACCGACGGGCAGGGCCGCACGGTCGACTTCCGCAGCTCAATCCTCGTGCTCACCTCGAATCTGGGCTCGTCCTACCTGGTCGACCTGACCCTGTCGCCCGAGGGGCGGCGCGAGTCGGTGATGGCGGCGGTGCGCGACGCATTTAAGCCCGAGTTCCTCAACAGGCTCGACGACGTCCTGATCTTCGAGCCGCTGGAGGTCGAGGCCTTGGAGTCGATCGTCGGCCTGCAGCTCGACCGGCTGCGTGCCCGCCTCGCCGACCGCAGGCTGAGCCTGCAGGTGAGTGACGACGCCCGCCGTTGGCTCGCCGAGCGCGGATTCGACCCGGTGTACGGGGCACGGCCGCTGCGCCGCCTGGTACAGACCGCGGTGGGCGACCAGCTCGCCCGCGAGCTGCTCGGCGGCGAGGTGCGCGACGGTGACGAGGTCAGCGTCGATGTCGCCGACGATGGCACTGCCCTGCAGGTGGGCGCGGCTCAGCCGGTCGGCTGAGTCGCGCCACCCCGCCTGCCCGCCCACTCCCGCGCGGCACACAAAGTCGCCCTGTCAGGCTGCTGCGGACCCTCCCGAGTGGGGTTTTCGTGCACGGTCTCGATGTCGTGCACGCAAACCCAGCGTTTAGGGCCGGGAAATCGCCCTCAGGGCCGACTTTGTGTGCGGCCACGGGTTGCTGCGGCAGGTCGGCTACGGTCAGCGCATGCCTCGAGCCCTCGTCACCGGTGCGACAGCCGGAATCGGTGCCGCCTTCGCCCGCCGACTCGCTGCCGACGGGTTCGACCTCGTGGCCGTCGCCCGCGACGAGGCACGGCTGCAGCAGCTGGCCGACGAGCAGCAGCGGCTGACCGGCCGGCGGGTCGAGGTGCTTGCTGCTGACCTGTCGACCGATGACGGGTGCGAGCGGGTGGAGGCACGGCTGCGCGAGGGCGGCATCGACCTGCTGGTCAACAATGCCGGCTTCGGCGCCAACGGGGCGCTGCACGAGATCGACATGGCCGTGGAGGAGGCCATGCTGCGCGTCAACGTGCGGGCCGTGATGCGGCTGTGCGCGGCGGTGCTGCCGAGCATGGTGGCCGCTGGCGCCGGCGGCATCGTCAACGTCTCCTCGTTCGCCGGCTTCGTGCCGTCCGCGGGGGCAGCGACGTACGCCGCAGGCAAGGCCTACGTCACCGCTCTGTCCGAGGGATTGGCCGTGCAGTACGGCCGGTTCGGCGTCAAGGTGACGGCCGTCTGCCCCGGCTTCACGCACACCGAGTTCCACGCTCGCAGCGGCTCGGACATGCAGGGCATCCCCGAGCGGCTGTGGCTCTCGCCGGAGCAGGTCGTCGATGCCGCGCTCGCGGACCTGCACCGCGGCCGGCCGGTCAGCATCCCCGGCGGTGTGTACAAGGGGCTGGCAAGCATGACCCGGGTCCTGCCGCGGACGGCGCTCCTGGCCGCCGGACGCCGGGCGGGCTCGCGCCGCGGACGCCCGTGACGGCAGGCTGCCGCACCACCGCCCGCCGGTACTGGCCCCATGAGTGACCGCGAGGCGCTGCTGCAGCTGATCACGGCCGAGGCTGTCGTGCGCGGGCGGGTCACGCTCTCGTCCGGCCGCGAGGCGGACTACTACCTCGACCTGCGCCGGGTGACCCTGTCCGGCCGCGCCGCGCCGCTCGTCGGGCGGGTCATGCTCGAGGCCACGGCCGACCTCGACTACGACGTCGTCGGCGGGCTGACGATGGGCGCGGACCCGGTCGCTGCCGCCATGCTGCACGCGGGAACCGCACAGGGGCGCCCGCTCGACGCCTGCGTCGTGCGCAAGGAAGGCAAGGCCCACGGGCTGCAGCGCCGCATCGAGGGGCCGGACGTGAGCGGGCGACGCGTCCTCGCCGTCGAGGACACCTCGACGACGGGCGGCTCAGTGCTCGAAGCCGTCAGCGCCCTGCGGGACGCCGGCGCCGACGTCGTCGCAGTCGCTGTCATCGCCGACCGTGCAACGGGCGCGGCGGAGCGGGTCGGCGCCGCCGCGTTGCCGTACCGCTTCGTCTACTCGCTTGCCGACCTCGGGCTGTCGGAGGGCTGAGGGCGTCGCACGCCTGACGCGACGGCCTTACCGCCGCGGGGCGCCGGCACCCAGGCGGTATCCGCCGGCTCCTGCTCGTAGATGGCCGTCGAGTCGGGGCCGGTCTCGTCGAGCATGTCGATGAGCAGGGCCAACGGGACGTGCTCGCGCAGCGCGTCCATGGATCGGGTGGGGTCAGCCATGGCGAGCTCCCTGGAGGGTCGATGCGGTGGGACCGTTTCACCGTCTCTAGTTTTTCGGCAGCCGTCCGACCTCGCTATACCGCCGAGTGGGGGACGACCGTCCGGGGTCCTTCGCACGCGAAAGCACTTCGGGTGGTAGCAATGGGGGCGCACAGCGCACCCCGCACGGCCGCGCCGCGGCGGCTCCCAGCACAGCCAGGGACCACCGCGATCCCGGTGTCACGGATGACGGAGGACGGCACATGGCAGTCGAGGCCCCAGAGTCGACGGCGGGCACGGCGGGCACGGCGGGTACGGCGGGCACGGCGGCAGGCGCGGGTGGCCGGTCACCCGTGCTCGAGATGACGGCTGACCCCGCAGACCTCGGCTTCGACGCGGAGCGGCTGCAGCGGATCGACGCCCACTTCGGCCGGTACGTCGACGACGGCCGGCTCGTCGGCTGGCAGGCGCTCGTCAGCCGTCGGGGTTCGGTGGCGCACCTGGCCTCGGCCGGTCAGCGCGACCGCGAGGCAGGCCTGCCGGTCGACCCCGACACCCTGTGGCGCATCTACTCGATGACCAAGCCGATCACCTCGGTGGCCGCGATGATGCTGGTCGAGCAGGGCCTGCTCGACCTGAAGGACCCCGTCAGCGCCTACATCCCGTCCTTCGCCCAGTCCCGGGTGCTGCGCGGCGGGTCAGCCACGACTCCGCTCACCGACCCGGTGACCTCGCCCATGCTCGTGTGGCACCTCATGACCCACACCGCCGGGTTGACCTACGGCTTCCACCACGCGGCCCTGACCGACCGCTTCTACCGTGAGGCCGGCTTCGAGTGGGGCACCCCGCCCGGCCTCGACCTCGCCGCGCTCTGCGACATCTACGCCGGCCTACCGCTGGCGTTCCAGCCCGGCACCGCCTTCAACTACTCCGTGGCCACCGACGTGCTCGGGCGCATTATCGAGGTCGTCTCCGGCCAGCCGCTCGACACCTTCCTCACCGAGCACATCCTCGCGCCACTGGGCATGGTCGACACGGCCTTCTCCGTCGAGGACGAGGATGCCGAGCGGCTGGCAGCCCTCTACATCCCGCACCCGGCGACCCAGCAGGCGGTCCGTAACGACGCGTTCGGCAATGCCATCCGCCGGCCTCCCTCGGCGCTGTCCGGCGGTGGTGGGCTGGTCTCGACGCTGCACGACTACCACCGCTTCACGCAGATGCTGCTGCGCGGCGGCGAGCTCGACGGTGTGCGCCTGCTCGGCAGCCGCACGATGCGCTACATGACCCGCAATCACCTGCCGGGAGGCGTCGACCTCGAGGCGTTCGGGCAGGCGACGTTCGCCGAGACCTCCTTCGACGGTGTGGGCTTCGGCCTCGGCTTCTCGGTGGTGCAGAACCCGGTCGCCAACAAGACGCTGAGTACCGCCGGCGAGTTCGCCTGGGGCGGAGCGGCGAGCACCGCGTTCTGGGTCGACCCGGTCGAGCAGATCACCGTCATCTTCATGACCCAGCTGCTGCCGTCCAGCAAGTGGCCGATCCGCCCCGAGCTGAAGAAGCTCGTCTACGGCGCCCTCGTCGACCAGCCCCCTGGCGGCACCTGGTGACCGTCACCGAGACGAGCGGGGCGAGCGGGGCGACCGCTGCGCACGCCACCTACGACGCGGCGATCGAACGGTTGCGGGCCCAGTTGCTGGCCATGCCCGCGGATGCCCCGGTACGGCTGGCGAAGCGAACCTCCAATCTGTTCCGCCCCCGCGCGGCCCTCGCCGGTCGCGGGCTCGACGTCTCCGGCTTCGACACGGTGCTGTCGGTCGACCCCGTGGCGTGCACCGCCGACGTCGGCGGGATGACGACGTACGAGGACCTCGTCGACGCCACGCTGCCGTACGGGCTGATGCCGACCGTCGTCCCGCAGCTGAAGACCATCACCCTGGGCGGGGCGGTCAGCGGCCTCGGCATCGAGTCCTCGTCCTACCGCAACGGCCTTCCGCACGAGGCGGTGCTGGAGATGGACGTGCTGACGGGTGCGGGTGAGGTGGTGCTCGCCCGGCGCGACGAGGGGGAGCACGCCGATCTGGTGGCCGGTCTGCCGAACTCCTACGGCACCCTCGGCTATGCGATGCGGCTGCAGATCGCGCTGCAGCCGGTTCGGCCCGTGGTGCGCCTCGACTACGTGAGGTTCGACGACGCCGGCGCCTTCTTCGCTGCGATGGCCGCAGTCTGCGCCGACAACAGCTGGCTGGGCCGGCAGGTTGACTTCGTCGACGGGGTTGCCTTCGCGCCCGACGAGCTGGTGCTGAGCATCGGCAGCTTCGTCGACGCGGCGCCGGCCGGGGTCGAGCTGTCGGAGTACACGGGGATGCAGATCTTCTACCGCTCGGTGCAGCGCGGTGGCACCGAGTACCTGAGCGTGCGCGACTACCTGTGGCGCTGGGACACCGACTGGTTCTGGTGCTCGCGGACGTTCGGGGTGCAGAACCCGAAGGTCCGCCGCTGGGTGCCCAAGCGGTGGCTGCGCTCGGACAACTACGCCAGGATCGTCCGGCTCGAGGGCCGCTACGGAGTGAAGCGTCGCATCGACCGGGCCCGAGGGCTGCCGGAGCGTGAGAACGTCATCCAGGACGTCGAGGTGCCGATCGAGTCGGCGGCGCAGTTCCTGGCCGCGTTCGACGAGCAGATCGCCATCCGGCCGGTCTGGGCCTGCCCGCTGCGGGTGCTGCGCCCGCAGGGGTGGCCGCTGTACCCGATGGAGCCCGACGAGCTGTACGTCAACTTCGGCTTCTGGACGAGCGTCGCGCTCGCCCCCGGTGAGAGCGACGGCACCTACAACAGGCGTGTCGAGGAGCTCGTGGCGGCGCACAACGGTCACAAGTCCCTGTACTCCACCGCGTTCTACGACGCCGAGACATTCTGGCGGCTGTACAACGGGCCGGCCTACCGCCGGCTCAAGGGGCGGTACGACCCGCAGGGGCGGCTGCTCGACCTGTACGACAAGTGCGTCCGGCGCAGCTAGCACTTCCCTACAGCTAGCACTTCCCTACAGCCACCAGTCCGCTACAGATGACAGTCCGTAACAGCTAGCAGTTCGATCAGTCAGGAGGAGGCAACGCATGAAGGTGGCGGACCTGTTCGCACAGGCCCTCGGGATCGACCGCGACCCCGGCACGGGTGCGCCGTGGGCTGCGGGGGGCAGCACCGGTGCCGGTAGCGGCATCGCGATCTCGGCCTGGGACGGGAGCCGCACCGGGCCGGCCGACCCCATCGCCGAGGCCGAGCTGCGCTCCCCCCGGGCGATCATGCACCTGGCGACGGGCCGCGGGACGCTCGGGCTGGCGCGCGCCTACGTGCTCGGCGACCTCGAGGTGCACGGCGACATGTACGCCACCCTTCGCGAGCTCGCCGACCGTGTCAACAACGTCCGTCGCCCCACCGTGCGCCAGGTGCTGGCCGCTACCGGCCCGAGCGTGCTGCGCTGGCCGACCCGCCCGCCGGAGGAGGTGCGGCTACGCGGCGGTCGGCACGCCAAGCACCGTGACGCCAAGGCGATCTCGCACCACTACGACGTCTCGAACCGGTTCTACGAACTGGTGCTCGGCCCGTCCATGGCCTACACCTGTGCCGTTTACCCCTCGGCGGAGGCGACGCTCGAGGAGGCCCAGGAGGAGAAGTTCGACCTGGTCGCCCGTAAGCTCGATCTGCAGCCAGGGATGCGGTTGCTCGACGTCGGGTGCGGCTGGGGCTCGATGGTGATGCATGCTGCGCGGCAGTACGGCGTTCGCGCGCTCGGGGTCACGTTGTCGCTTGAGCAGGCGCAGTGGGCGCAGCGGGCGATCGAGGAGGCGGGCCTGTCGGGCCTTGCCGAGGTTCGCCACATGGACTACCGCGACGTCAGCGAGTCCGGCTTCGACGCGGTCTCATCCATCGGGCTGACCGAGCACATCGGCGGCGAGCAGCTGCCCGCGTACACCCATCACCTGCTGGAGCGGCTGCGCCCCGGCGGCCGGCTGCTCAACCACTGCATCATCAGGCCCGACACGTCGATCCCCACGATCTACAAGGACGGTTTCATCAACCGCTACGTCTTCCCTGATGGGGAGATCCTGGCGCTCGGGCCGGTCATCAACGCCATCCACGACGCCGGCTTCGAGGTGCGGCACGAGGAGAATCTGCGCGAGCACTACGCGCTGACGCTGGCTGCGTGGGGCGAGAACCTGGAGTGCAACTGGGATGCCGCCGTGGCGGAGGTCGGGGAGCGCCGGGCGCGGGTGTGGCGCGCCTACATGGCGGGTTGCCGCTTCGGCTTCGAGCGCAACCAGGTCCAGCTGCACCAGGTACTGGCGGTCAAGCCTCAAGCCGACGGAACCTCGGGGATGCCGCTGCGACCGACCTGGGAGCACCGCCCGGAGACCATCACGCTGCCGGACGCCGGGGCGCGGGTGTAGAGGCTGCGCGGGCAACGTGTCGGTACGTCAGCCGCGTGTGCGGTAGACGTCACGGCGGTGCGCGACATCGAGCACCGCGACCCTCCGCCGACGTTCATCAATGCGGTAGATCACGCGGTAGGTCCCACGACGCGAACTCTGCCGGTCATCGAGGGGAGGGTGCAGCCGCTTGCCCACCTGGTGCGGATTCTCGCGAAGCGGTCCGACGATGAATTCGTGGGCTGCGAGGGCTACCGCTGTGGGTAGCCGCTCTGCGGGTTGCCGCCAAGCGGTCGGGGCAATACTGAGTGCGTAGCGATCGATTCGCCTCAGCGCCCCGATTGGCGGCGGCGGTTCATTGCCGCGGCGAGGTCGTCTTCGGTATCTTCCTCACCTTCGGCCAATTCAGCATCTGAGGCTTCCTGTCGAGACAGGCTCGCCGAATCAGCAAGGATCGCTAGGGTCTCCTCGAGTGACTCAAGATCATCAGTAGCAACCAACACGGCTGACGGCTTGCCGTGCACGGTGACCGTGACGCGTTCGTGGTGGGCGTGGACCCGGCCTATGATCTCAGAAAGGTGCGCCTTGACGTCGGCTAGCGGCAGGGTCGTGATGATCAGAAGTCTGACTATTCCGAGGGCTCGCCGTCAAGTGCTGCCGCGCCCTCAGCAACGTCAGTCTCAATCCTCAGTCCCGACCCTTAGTCAAGGCACCTCAGCGGGCGCGAGGCAGGCCACGACCTCGCCAGCCGCGCCATCCCTCTGCGGCTGAAGCCGCGGCCGGCTGTGAGTAGTCAGGACATCCTTGACGAGTGGCAGACGCCGGCTTGTAGGAGGCCGCTCGGTGGAGACTGACCGGTGAAGACCGCGGTCGGGGGAGACGCACATGACGGCGACAGTGATCGTGTTCGGGCTGCTGGTGCTCGTGATGCTGGGCCTGATGTTCTACGGGATCTTCACCGAGGGCCGGGGGCGCTGACCCCGCGGTCTGAGCCGGCCAGGTTGACGAGGACGTCCGCCGTAGCAGCGTGTCGCGGACGTGATCACCAACCGCGGCGGCCCCGGGGGCAACGTCTCAAGCGTTACCGCGGGTGCCGGCCGACCATCTCCGTGCCGCTGCCACCCTGGGCGATCTCACCGAGGACCCACGTCGGGATGTGCCGGCCGAGCAGCACCGCACGGGCCCGATCGGCATCGTCGGCCGCGACCACGGCCACCATGCCGACGCCCTGGTTGAAGGTCCGCTCCATCTCCTCGGGCTCCACCCTGCCGCGCCCGGCGATCAGGCCGAAGACCGGCGGTGGGGTCCACGTCGAGCGGTCGACGACGGCGTGCAGCCCCTCGGGCACCACCCGGGCGAGGTTGCCGGCAAGGCCGCCGCCGGTCACGTGGGCGAAGGCGTGCACATCGGCCTCCTGCGCCGCCGCCAGGCAGTCCTGCGCGTAGATCCGCGTCGGCTCCAGCAGCTCCTCGCCCACGCTGCGGCCGAGCTCGTCGAGGTGGGCGTCGAGCGGCAGCCGCGACATCCGCAGCAGCACGTGGCGCGCCAGGGAGTAGCCATTGGAGTGCAGGCCCGAGGCACCCAGCGCCAACACCGCGTCGCCAGCCCGCACCCGCGCCGGGCCGAGCAGGGCGTCGGTCTCGACGATGCCGACGCCGGTGCCGGCGAGGTCGTACTCGTGCGCCTCCATCAGCCCGGGGTGCTCGGCCGTCTCACCGCCGATCAGCGCGCAGCCGGCGATGCGGCAGCCCTCCGCGACGCCGCCGACGATGTCGGCCAGCCGCTCGGGCACGACCTGGCCACAGGCGACGTAGTCGAGCAGGAACAGCGGCTCGGCGCCGCAGACGACGAGGTCGTCGACGACCATCGCGACGAGGTCGAGCCCAACCGTGTCGTGCTTGTCCATCGCCTGCGCGACAGCGAGCTTGGTGCCCACTCCGTCGGTGGACGAGGCCAGCAGGGGCTGGCGGTAGCGCGCGACGTCGAGCGCGAACAGCCCGGCGAACCCACCGATGTCACCGACAGCCTCGGGTCGCCGGGCGCGCGACGCGCGGCTGCGCATCAGCTCGACGGCTCGGTCGCCGGCCTCGATGTCGACCCCGGCGGCGCGGTAGGACGCGCCGCGGTCCTGAGCGGGATCGCGTGCCTCAGCCGGGTCGCCCGTCACGGCAGGAGCGGTTGCAGCTGCAGGCCCAGGTCGTCCGGCGAGGGGTCGAGCCCGTCGGCGCCTTCCAGCAGCTGCTTGTGCCTATCCTCGGGCACCGGCAGGTCGATGCGGTAGTCGCCGTCGAAGCAGGCTCGGCACAGCTCGTCGCCGGGCTGGTGCGACGCGGCTACCAGCCCCTCGAGCGAGACGAACGCGAGGGAGTCGGCGCCGATCAGCGCTCGGATCTGCTCGACGTCGCGGTCGACGGCGGCCAGCTCGTCGCGGCTGGCGAAGTCGATGCCGTAGAAGCAGGGCCAGCGCACGGGCGGCGAGGAGATGCGCACGTGCACCTCGCGCGCGCCGGCCTCCCGCAGCATCTTCACCAGCGCCTGCTGGGTGTTGCCGCGCACGATGGAGTCGTCGACGACGACGAGCCGCTTGCCGGCGATGACCTCGCGCAGCGGGTTGAGCTTCAGCCGGATCCCGAGCTGGCGGATGGTCTGCGAGGGCTGGATGAAGGTGCGCCCGACGTAGGCGTTCTTGACCAGCCCCGCGCCATAGGGGATGCCGCTGCCCTGTGCGTAGCCGATCGCCGCCGGTGTGCCCGACTCTGGGACGGGGATGACCAGGTCGGCACCGGAGAGCACGGGAGCCTCGGCGGCGAGCCGGAGCCCGACGTCGACGCGGGTGGCGTGCACCGAGCGGCCGGCGATCCGGCTGTCGGGGCGGGCCATGTAGACGTACTCGAACAGGCAACCGGCCCGTGTCGCGGCGGCGAAGCGGTGCGAGCGGACCCCGGCCGCGTCGATGACCAGCAGCTCGCCGGGCTCGACCTCGCGCACAACCTGCGCCCCGACGATGTCGAGCGCCGCCGTCTCGCTGGAGACCACCCAGCCACCGGCGGGCAGCGAACCGAGCACCAGCGGCCGCACGCCGTGGGCGTCGCGGGCCGCGTACAGCGTGCGCTCGTCGCAGAAGGTGAGTGAGAACGCTCCCATCAAGCGTGGCAGCACCTCGAGCGCCGCCTCGTCGAGCGGCAGGGTGGACTGGGCGAGCATCGCGACGATGACGTCGGAGTCGGTCGTCGCGCGAACGCCTGACGAGTCGGGCTGGACCAGGCCGGCGAGCTGCGTGGTGTTCGTCAGGTTGCCGTTGTGGCCGAGCGCGATGCTTCCGCCGCCCGCGCGCGAGCGGTAGGTCGGCTGGGCGTTGTCCCAGGTGCAGGCGCCCGTCGTCGAGTAGCGGGTGTGGCCGATGGCGAGCTGCCCGTCGAGACTGCCCAGCGTGATCTCGTCGAAGACCTGCGCGACGAGCCCGAGTTCCTTGTAGACGACGATCGAGCGCCCGTCGCCGGTGGCGATGCCGGCGGCCTCCTGGCCGCGATGCTGCAGCGCGTAGAGGCCGTAGTAGGTGAGCTTCGCAACCTCTTCACCGGGGGCGTAGACACCGAACACGCCGCAGGCGTCGCGGGGGCCGTCTGCCGGGTCGCGATCGACCGGAGAGGGGCGTCGCACGGGGACGAGTCTACGCATCGCGGCCCTCGCCTACTGCTACCAAGCGGGCGCGGCGCGTTACAGCACGGGGAGCAGGTTACGCAGGTCGGAGCGCTCACCGCTGGCCCGGATGGACCCGTCGGCGATGGCGCCGGCCCACGCTCGGCGGCCCGCTGCCACTTCGACGAAGGCCACCGGATCGGCCTCGACGATGTTGGGCGGCGTGCCCCGGGTGTGCCGCGGACCGGCCAGGCACTGGACCGCGACGTGCGGTGGGATGCGCAGCTCGACCGACTTGCCGGGCCACGTCCCGGCGAGGGTGCGCGCGAGGAGCCGCACGGTCACCCGGAGCGCCCCTGCCCTCGGCTGCACGGGTACCGCGAGGTCCAGGCCGTGGACGACCGCTTCGACGCACCGGGTAGCCAGGACGTCGACGAGCGTGAGCGGACCCAGCCGTGTGGCGACGACGGCATCGTCAGCCGCGCCGTCGAGATGCTGGCGCGCCTCGGCGACGCTTTCGGCCAGCAGGGCGCGCAGCTCGAGCGGAGTACGCCGGGCCGCGGCGGCTCGGGAGCGGGCATCGACGTCGCCGGCAGCTGCGCGCGCTTGAGGGTAGTAGGCCGTGACGGCCATCGGACGCCCGGTCGGTGTGGGGTCGGTGAGGGCGCGGACCACCGAGCGGGGGCCATTCGTCAGGTGCTCCAGCAGCACGCTTCCGGTCCAGGCGGGCAGGCGGGTGGGAGCGTCGAAGGCGGCGTCGGGCAGCGCATCGACGCCGCGGATCAGCTCGGCCCACTGATCCAGCAGCGCGATACGGGTGCGGTTGGCCGGCATAGCGCAGCCTTACCCGCGAAGCGCCGTCAACCTGCCGCCCCGTGCCCAGTGCTGTCCGCCCGCCGGGGAGCCCGCGGCAAGCCGAGCAGCTCGAGCGGCGTGCGCACCGGCAGCAGCTCGATGCCCTGCCCCAGCTGCTCCTGGGTGAGGGTCTCCAGGTGCTGCCGCAGCGCATGGCGAAAGGCGGCGGCTGCAGGTGCCAGGGCGATGCCCCGGCGGTGCGCGAGGGCCACCGTGCGCCGCAGCCGGGGGTCGACGAGCGGCGTCGCCCGCAGCCGCGGCCGCGAGGCGAGCACCATGCTCGGCACGACGGCGACCCCGAGGCCCGCCTCGGCGAAGCGCAGTACGGCGTCCATCTCCCCGCCCTCGACGGCGAGGCTCGGCTCGAAGCCGGCAGCGCGGCAGGCGGCGAGCGTCACGTCGCGCAGGTCGTAGCCGGGCCGGAACATGACCAGCGGGTGCGACTGCAGGTCGGCCACGCGCAGCACCTCGCCTGCTGGCGCGGGTGGTGCTGCACCCGCGGCACTGACGACAACGAGTTCCTCGCGCAGCAGGGGAGTCGTGACGAGAGTTGGCTCGTCGTGCGGGCGCGAGCTGATGATGAGGGCGACGTCGATCTCGCCCGCGCGCAGTAGCTGGACGAGGTCCTGAGAGCCGCTCTCCTGGATGTTGAGCTCGAGCTCGGGATAGCGGGCATGAAAGGCGCTCAGCGCGTCGGCAAGCAGCCCAGTGGTGAGCGACGGGGTGGCGCCGAGACGCAGCCGCCCGCGGCGCAGCCCGGCCAGCTCCTGCAGCTGCCGCCGGGCCGTGTCGGCGTCGGACAGGATGCGCGAGGCGAACGGCAGCAGCACCTGGCCGGCCTGTGTCAGTGTCGCGCCCGAGGGGGTTCGGTCGAACAACGGCGTCTCAAGCTCGTCCTCGAGCACCCGCAGCTGCTTGCTCAAGGTGGGCTGCGCCACCCCGACGAGCTCGGCCGCTCGCGTGAAGTGGCGCGTCTGCGCCGCAGCGACGAAGTAGTTGAGCTGTTGCAGCTGCACCAACCCATCTTGGCATAGCCAGACGCTATGCAACTAACTGCTAGCATCACTTTGCGCTCTGACGCGTTCGGTTCTACCGTAAGCCGGTGGCAACTCTCCTGGTGGACAGTCGCACCCGCGCCCGGCGGTCGACCGTCACCCTCAAGTACCTGATGGCCGCCACCGGGCTCGTCATGATCGCCTTCTTGCTCGCGCACATGTACGGCAACCTCAAGGTCTTCGGCGGCCAGCGCTCGTTCGACGCCTACGGCGAGCACCTGCGCACTTTCGGCGAGCCGATTCTGCCTCGCGGTGGCTTCATTGACGTCCTGCGCGTCGTGCTCGTCGCGTCCGTGCTCGCGCACATCTACGCGGCGGTGGCGCTGTGGAAGCGCGACCGCGCGGCCGCTGGACGGCACGGCATGTCCGGCCGGTACGAGAGCACGCAGAACCGTCGGGGGGTGCAGCGCAGCTACTCGTCGTTCACGCTGCGGTGGGGCGGCATCGTCATCGCCCTGTTCATCGTCTTCCACCTGCTGCACCTGTCGGCTGACAATGCGATCCACCCGGGCGGCGCGTCCAGCAGCTCCTACGTGCGGCTGGTCAACGGTTTCTCGATCTGGTACGTGACGCTGTTCTACGTCCTGTCGCTCCTGGCCGTCGGGTTCCACCTGCGGCACGGCATCTGGAGCGCGCTCACCACGCTGGGGCTAAACACCAGCCCCCGGCGCCGCCGCAACCTCAACCTGTGGGCCACCGGCGTCACGCTGGTCATCACGGTCGGCTTCCTGCTCCCGCCCCTTTCGGTGCTGTTCGGATTGGTGGACTAGACATGGGTTTCGAGATCGGCGACGCGAAGAAGGACACGACCAACGCCGACACGACGACCGGCGGCGGCGCCCAGGGCAGCGGGGATGCGATCAACGGCCCTGAGGACAGCAACGTCGCGCCGAACGAGGACCACCCGACGGGCGGCAGCATCAACGCCACCAGCACCATCGGCAGCGGCGACTCGGGCGAGGACCTGCACCTCGAAGGTGACCCGATCGTCGACACCAAGGCTCCGGGTGGCCCCATCGAGCAGCGGTGGGACAAGCGGCGCTTCGAGGCCAAGCTGGTCAACCCGGCCAACCGCCGCAAGCTGTCGGTCATCATCGTCGGCACCGGGCTCGCCGGCGCCTCCGCAGCAGCCACCCTCGGGGAGGCCGGCTACAAGGTCACGAGCTTCTGCTACCAGGACAGCCCCCGGCGCGCGCACAGCATCGCGGCGCAGGGCGGGATCAACGCCGCCAAGAACTACCGCAACGATGGTGACTCGATCTACCGCCTGTTCTACGACACGGTCAAGGGCGGCGACTTCCGCTCCCGCGAGTCCAACGTCTACCGGCTCGCCCAGGTCAGCGTCGAGATCATCGACCAGTGCGTCGCGCAGGGCGTGCCGTTCGCCCGCGAGTACGGCGGCCTGCTGGACAACCGCTCCTTCGGCGGCGTGCAGGTCTCGCGCACCTTCTATGCCCGTGGGCAGACCGGCCAGCAGCTGCTCATCGGCGCCTACTCCGCGCTGGAGCGCCAGATCGCGGCTGGCAGCGTGGTCATGCACAGCCGCCACGAGATGCTCGAGCTGATCGTCGCCGACGGCAAGGCGCGCGGTGTCGTCGTGCGCGACATGGTCACCGGCGAGATCGAGAGCCACTTCGCCGACGCGGTCGTGCTCGCCAGCGGCGGCTATGGCAACGTGTTCTTCCTGTCGACCAACGCCATGGGCTGCAACGTCACCGCGACGTGGCGCGCCCACCGCAAGGGGGCGCTGTTCGCCAACCCGTGCTTCACCCAGATCCACCCGACCTGCATCCCGGTCAGCGGTGACTACCAGTCCAAGCTCACGTTGATGTCGGAGTCGCTGCGCAACGACGGCCGCATCTGGGTGCCCAAGGAGCGCGGCGACGACCGCGACCCGCGCGAGATCAGCGAGGACGAGCGCGACTACTACCTCGAGCGCATCTACCCCGCCTTCGGCAACCTCGTTCCGCGCGACATCGCCTCGCGCGCGGCAAAGAACGTGTGCGACTCCGGCCGAGGCGTCGGCCCCGGCGGTCTTGGCGTGTACCTCGACTTCAGCGACGCCATCGCCCGCCTCGGCCAGCCGGCCATCGAGGCCAAGTACGGCAACTTGTTCGACATGTACAAGCAGATCACCGGCGAGAACCCGTACGAGGTGCCGATGCGCATCTACCCGGCGGTCCACTACGTGATGGGCGGCCTGTGGGTCGACTACGACCTGCAGAGCACCATCCCCGGGCTGTTCGTCACCGGCGAGGCCAACTTCTCCGACCACGGCGCCAACCGCCTCGGGGCGTCGGCGCTGATGCAGGGCCTGGCCGACGGCTACTTCGTCCTGCCGAACACGATCGCCGACTACCTGGCGGCCGGGCCGTTCGAGAAGGTCGACGACAGCCACCCCGCGGCCGCCGAGGCGGTGGGTCAGGTGCGCTCGCGCATCGACCGGCTGCTGGCGGTGAATGGCCGACGGACCGTCGACTCCTTCCATCGCGAGCTCGGCCACGTCATGTGGGACTTCTGCGGCATGGAGCGCACGGAGGAGGGGCTGCGCAAGGCCGTCTCGCGCATCCGCGAGCTCAGGGCGGAGTTCTGGTCCGACGTGAAGGTCACCGGCACGGGCGAGGAGCTCAACCAGACCCTCGAGCGGGCTGGGCGGGTCGCGGACTTCTTCGAGCTCGGTGAGCTGATGTGCATCGACGCGCTGGTGCGCCGCGAGTCGTGCGGCGGCCACTTCCGCGCCGAGAGCCAGGACGAGGACGGCGAGGCGCTGCGGCACGACGACGAGTTCGCGCACGTGTCGGCGTGGGAGTTCACCGGGAACGGCAAGCCGATCCTGCACAAGGAAGAGCTGCACTACGAGTACGTCGAGATGAAGAGCCGGAGCTACAAGTGAAGATCACGCTGCGCGTATGGCGGCAGAAGAACGCGAACACCAAGGGCCAGATGGTCACCTACCAGGCCGACGACGTGTCACCGGACATGTCGTTCCTGGAGATGCTCGACGTCGTCAACGAGAAGCTCACGCTCGCGGGTGACGAGCCCATCGCCTTCGACCACGACTGCCGCGAGGGGATCTGCGGCTCCTGCGGCGTGGTGATCAACGGCATCGCCCACGGGCAGGCAGGGACGACGACGTGCCAGCTGCACATGCGCAGCTTCTCCGACGGCGACACCATAGACATCGAGCCCTGGCGCGCCAAGGCCTTCCCGGTCATTAAGGACCTCGTCGTCAACAAGAGCGCCTTCGACCGCATCATCCAGGCCGGCGGCTTCATCAGCGCGCCCACTGGCACGGCACCCGACGCGCACGCGACCCCGGTGCCCAAGGACAACGCCGACCGCGCGTTCGACGCGGCGACGTGCATCCAGTGCGGCGCCTGCGTGGCGGCCTGCCCGAACGCGTCGGCGATGCTGTTTACCGCGGCCAAGGTGGTGCACCTGGGCGAGCTTCCGCAGGGCCAGCCGGAGCGTCACGCCCGGGTACTGGCGATGGTCGGGCAGCACGACGCCGAGGACTTCGGTGGCTGCACCAACATCGGCGAGTGCACGGCCGTGTGCCCGAAGGGGATCCCGCTGGACACGATCAGCCAGCTCAACCGCGACCTGCTGGGTGCGCTGCGGTCGGGGTCCGGCAAGGACTGACGAAGGACGCCGGTTCGCGGGCTGCCGGGCTGGTGGGTCAGACCGCCGAGCCGAACAGCGCCGGGAGCGTGCCCTCGAAGGCGGCGCGCAGCTCGGTCAGCGGGACGGTCAGCACGTCCTGCACGTCGAGCACCGCCTCCGGCTCGTCGGTGTCGACAACGCCGATGCGCGCCCAGGGCAGTCCTCGGGCCTCGCACATGTCGGTGAACCGCAGCTCCTCCGAGCGCGGCACCGCGACGACGGCGCGGCCGGCCGACTCGCTGAACAGGGCGACGAACGGGTCGGCTGCCTCGGGCAGCACCACCCGGGCGCCGTGCCCGAGGCGCAGGCAGGACTCCACCAGCGCTTGCGCGAGGCCGCCGTCGGACAGGTCGTGCGCCGCCGACAGCATTCCGTCGCGGGAGCCCGCGACCAGCACCTCAGCGAGCAGCCGCTCGCGCTCGAGGTCGACCGGTGGCGGGCTGCCGCCCAGGTGCCGATGCGCTATCCAGGCCCAGGCCGAGCCGCCGAAGTCAGCACCGGTGTCGCCGAGCAGGACGAGCGAGTCGCCGGCCTCGCTGAAGCCGATCGGCGTGCGGCGCTCCACGTCGTCGAGCACGCCCATCACCCCGACCACCGGCGTCGGCAGAACCGCCGTGTCACCCGTGGCGTTGTAGAACGACACGTTGCCCCCGGTGACCGGCAGTCCCAGCGTGCGGCAGCCGTCGGCGAGGGAGCGGCAGGTCTCGGCGAATGCCCACATCACCTCCGGGTCCTCGGGGGAGCCGAAGTTCAGGCAGTCGGTGACGGCGAGCGGCACCGCGCCCGTCGTCGCTACGTTGCGATAGGCCTCCGCGAGCGCCAGCTGCGCGCCGGTGTACGGGTCGAGCGCGCAGAAGCGGCCGGGACCGTCGAGCGAGAGCGCGACGCCCAACCCGGTGTGCTCGTCCAGGCGGATGACCCCGGCGTCGTCCGGGGTGGCGAGCACGGTGTTGCCCAGTACATAGCGGTCGTACTGCTCGGTCACCCACCGCCGGGAGCACAGCTGGGGGCTCGCCACCAGCTCGAGCAGCGTGGCGCGCAGGTCGGTGGGGCGGGCCAGCTCGCGGTCAGGAAGCGGTAGGCGCGGCTGCATCGGCCGCTCGTAGACCGGGCCGTCGTCGGCGAGGGAGCCGGGCGGCACGTCGACGACGACAACGCCGTGCCAGCGCACCACCAGCCAGCCAGTGTCGGTGACCGTACCGATGACGGTCGCGAGCACCCCCCAGCGCTCGGCCAACGCCAGCGCGGCGTCGATCCGCTCCGGTGCCACGATCGCGAGCATCCGCTCCTGCGACTCGCTGACCAGCACCTCCTCGGGCGCCATCGACGCCTCCCGCAGCGGCACCGCACCCAGGTCGATGTCCATCCCGGTACGTGCCTTGGCTGCCGTCTCGGTCAGCGCGCAGGTGAGGCCGGCTCCGCCGAGGTCCTGGACACCGACGACCAGTCCCTCGTCGAACAGGGCGAGCGAGCACTCCGTGACGATCTTCTCGGTGAACGGGTCGCCGACCTGCACGCTCGGGCGCTTGGCAGGGCCGCCGTCGTCCTCGAAGGTCGAGCTGGCGAGCACCGACACCCCGCCGATGCCGTCGCGCCCGGTCTTCGCGCCGAGCAGGACGACGGCGTTGCCGGCACCGGTCGCGCTCGCCGTCTGCAGCCGCTCGGCGGGCAGCACGCCGATGCACAGCGCGTTGACCAGCGGGTTGCCGCCGTACGTGGGGTCGAAGTCGACCTCGCCGCCGATGTTGGGCAGCCCCATGCAGTTGCCGTAGCCGCCGACCCCGGCGACCACCCCGGGCAGCACCCGCCGGGTGTCCTCGGCCTCGGCGTCACCGAAGCGCAGGCTGTCCATCACCGCAACCGGGCGGGCACCCATCGCGAGGATGTCGCGGATGATGCCGCCGACCCCGGTGGCGGCCCCCTGGTAGGGCTCGACGTAGCTGGGGTGGTTGTGCGACTCGACCTTGAACGTGACGGCCAGGCCGTCGCCGAGGTCGACGACCCCGGCGTTCTCCCCGATGCCGGCGAGCAGCCGCTCGCTGTGCGGAAGGTCGCCGAACTGGCGCAGGTGCACCCGGCTGGACTTGTACGAGCAGTGCTCGGACCACATCACCGAGTACATGGCCAGCTCGCAGCCGCTGGGCGTGCGGCCCAGCGTGGCAACGATGCGGGCGTACTCGTCGTCGGTCAGCCCGAGCTCGCGGTAGGGCTGGTCGACGGCGCTCGTGAGCTCGGCGGTGTCGCGGACCGTCACGCCGACGACCCGGCGGTGACGAGAGACTGCACCAGCGACACGAACAGCCCCAGCCCGTCCTCGCTCGGACCGGTGAGCCGCTCGATGGCGTGCTCGGGGTGCGGCATCAGCCCGACGATCCGACCGTCGGGCGAACTGATGCCGGCGATGTCGTTCAAGGAGCCGTTGGGGTTGCCCGGCACACCGTGCTCACCCGCCACGTAGCGGAACGCCACCCGCCCCTCGGCCTCGAGCGCGGCGAGGGTGCGCGCGTCGGCGACGTAGCCACCCTCACCGTTCTTGATCGGGATGACAACCTCGGCCGCCGGCTCGAAGGCCGACGTCCACACCGTGTCGACGCGCTCCACCCGCAGCCGCTGGTCGCGGCAGACGAAGTGCAGCCCGGAGTTGCGCACCAGCGCGCCGGGCAGCAGATGCGCCTCGCAGAGCACCTGGAAGCCGTTGCAGATGCCGAGGACCGGCAGCCCGGCGCGTGCCCGCGCGATCACGCTGCCCATCACCGGGGAGAACCGGGCGATCGCGCCTGCCCTCAGGTAGTCACCGTAGGAGAAGCCGCCGGGCAGGACGACGGCGTCGACACCGCCCAGCTCGCCGTCGCCGTGCCACAGCGGCAGCGGCTCGGCACCGGCCATCCTGACGGCTCGCTGGGCGTCTCGGTCGTCGAGCGAGCCCGGGAAGGTCACGACACCGATGCGCGCCTGCACTCGCTGCAGATTACCGGTTTGCCCCTCAGCCGCTTGCCCCCGCTCAGCCGCCGAGCTTCTCCACGGCCGCGCCCTTCTGCCAGCGCAGGTATTTCTCCAGGTGCACGGTGGTTCCGCGGTCGACCCCGGAGTCGAAGCTCACCTTGTCCATCACCGCCCGCATGATCTCCAGGCCGCGCCCCGACTCGGCCTCCTCCTTGGAGGTCGCGACCGTCGAAGCGTCGAAGCCCGGGCCTCGGTCGTGCACGTCGAGCCAGGCCTTCTGGTCGTCGAACCCGACGGCGACGTCGTAGTCGACCCCGTCGGCGGTGTGCCGCAGCACGTTGGCGCAGGCCTCTGACAGGGCGAGCTGCACGTCGTCGATCACCTCGGGCTCCACGCCGAGCGTCGCCATGGCCTGGGCGCAGAGCCGCCTGACCACTGGGATCGACACCTCGTCACGGGGCAGCGAGAGTCGCAGGTGGATCTCCACGCTCAGGCGTCTTCGAGGCGGACGACGTAGTCCTCGATCACCGGGTTGGCCAGCAGCCGGTCGGCGAGGGCGTGCAGGGCATCGAGGTCGGGCTCGCCGTCGACCTCGAGCTCGAAGCGCTTGCCCTGGCGCACCGCGGAGACACGGGAGACCCCAAGCCGGGGCAGCGCGGACAGGATGGCCGCGCCCTGCGGGTCGAGGATCTCGGGTTTGAGCATCACGTCGACGACGACCCGGGGCATGGTGCGAGCGTAGACCGGCGTCCGGGCACAGCCGGGTGCTGAGGGCAGGCGCGGCGCACGTAGGCTGCATCGCGCGAGCGCCCCCCGTACAGGACAGAAGGAGATGCCGGCATGACGGCCGCCCTCACATCGCCCGACGAGGCGCGCGGAGCGCAGACCCTGCTGGGCAGTCTGAGCGGCTGGGTCGCCCAGCAGGCCAGGCGGCGCGTCCCCGCCGGCGACATGGACGAGCGCGACCCGGACTACATGCGCGACCAGTTGCCGCTGACCTGGCTGCTGGCCAGCATCTGGCACCGCGCTGACGTCCGGCACCTGGAGCGGGTACCGGCACACGGTCCGGTGCTCATGGTGGGTAACCACTCGGGCGGCAACATGACCCCGGACACCCTGGTCTTCACGCTGGCTTTCGTCTCGTACTTCGGGGTCGAGCGGGCGTTCTACCAGCTCGCGCACAACCTGGTCGTTGCCAACCCCGCCGCTCGCCGGCTGCGCAAGTTCGGCACCGTGGCGGCGAGCCCCACCAACGCGCGCGCCATCCTTGACAGCGGCGCGGCACTGCTGGTCTACCCCGGCGGCGACTACGAGGTCCACCGGCCGAGCTGGGAGGGCAACGCCGTCAACTTCGACGGGCGCACCGGCTTCATCCGCCTGGCACTCGACGCCGGCGTGCCGATCGTCCCGATCGTCAGCGTCGGGGGCCAGGAGACGGCCCTGTTCCTCAGCCGGGGCGAGCGGCTGGCCAAGCTGCTGCGCCTCGACACGGCGCTGCGCCTGAAGGTGCTGCCGGTGTCGATCGCCCTGCCGTGGGGGCTGAACGTCGGCGACTTCCTCGGCCACCTTCCGCTGCCCGCCAAGATCACGATGGACGTGCTCGATCCCATCGATATCCGCGAGCAGTACGGGGACGATCCCGACCTGCAGGAGGTCTACGACGACATCGTCGGCCGCATGCAGGAGCGGCTCGACGCGCTCGCTGCCGAGCGGCGGCTCCCGGTGATCGGCTGATGCGCGTCGCGGCCAGGGGGACGGTCGAGGCGCCCCGCGAGCAGGTGTGGGCGGTCATCAGCGACCCGACCCGGTACTGCCAGTTCCTCGACGGCGCCACCATGTGGCAGGTGGCGCAGCACCCCGGGTCGGGGGACTGCGCAGCACCGGCCTCGGGGCGCGCTGGCGAATTCGGATGAAGGTCGGGTCGGCACAGGTCGGCGGCGACGTGGAGGTCGTCGAGTACGACGAGCCCGGCGACCTGGCGTGGAACAGCGTCACGGGGGTGACGATGCGCGGCCGGTGGCGGCTGCGGGAGCGCACGCCGGGCCGCACCGAGGTGACGACCCGCCTGGCCTACCAGGCTCCGGGCGGGCTGGTCGGCCTGATTGTCGACCGGGTTGCCGCGCTGCTGGTCAGCCGCTCACTCGACCGCAGCGTGCGCAACCTGCAGGCGCTCGTCGAGGGCCGCGAGCTGCCGGCGTAGCTCGCGCGGGTCGCCCAGGACTGCTGCTGCGACACATCCTGATCCACAACGGGCATTCGTCCGGATTATCCGGGTTGTGTTGGTTGCGCGGGTCAGGCCTGCCGCAGGTAGTCGTCGAAGGCTGAGCCGGTGAGCCGCTCGTAGGCCTCGACGTAGCGCGACCGGGTCTGGGCGACGACCTCCTCCGGCAGCGGGGCGGCCGCGCCCGCGTGCCCGTTCGTCGTCAGCCAGTCCCGGACGTACTGCTTGTCATACGACGGCTGGGCCTGCCCCGGTCGCCACTGGTCGGCGGGCCAGAAGCGAGACGAGTCGGGGGTCAGCACCTCGTCGGCGAGGCGCAGCACCCCCGCCTGGTCGTGGCCGAACTCCACCTTGGTGTCGGCGAGCAGGATGCCGCGCTCGCGCGCGAGGCCCGACGCGCGCCGGAAGATCGCCAGCGTCAGGCGCTCCAGCTCGCCGGCCTGCTCCGGGCCCAGCCGCTGCTCGGCATCGGCCCGGGTGATGTTCTCGTCGTGCTCACCGATCGGGGCCTTGGTGCTCGGCGTGTAGATCGGCTCGGGCAGCTCCCTGCCGTCCTCGAGCCCGGGTGGCAGCTCGTGGCCGGAGACGGCACCCGTCCGCCGGTAGTCCTTGAGCCCGCTGCCGGTCAAGTAGCCGCGCGCGACGCACTCGACGGGCAGCATGTCGAGGCGCCGGCACAGCATGGACCGGCCGCGCAGCTGCTCTGCGTACGGCTTGAGCTGGGCGGGATACTCGTCGACCCGGGCGGTGAGCAGGTGGCTCGGGACCAGGTCGGCGAGCTGGTCGAACCACCACAGCGAGAGCGCGGTCAGGACCGCGCCCTTGTCGGGGATCTCGGTGGGTAGCACGACGTCGTACGCGCTGATCCTGTCGCTGGCGACGAGCAGCACGCCGGGCGTGCCGTCGTCGGCGTCAACGGAGAACAGCTCGCGGACCTTGCCCGAGCCTAGGTGGGTCAGGCCGGCGAAGGAGTCAGCGGCAAGCGGCATGCCATGAACCTAATGGCTCCTGTTCAGAGCCCCAGCACCCGGCGTAGCCCGCGTTCGTGCCTGCCGCATGAAGAGCGTCGTCGATCTCCTGGGTCAAGGTTTGCCGGTCGAGCACTTCGAGATAGCGCTGAGGCGCTCGTGCGAAGAACTCCGAGCGGCTGATGCCCAACTCGTGGGCGCGTCCTGTCGCTCGCTCGAACGTGTCGTCCGGAAGCGAGATCGCAGTTCTCACGCACATAACCGGGTATCACTGCCCTCACCGCCCCCGAGGTCAGCCCTCCACCTTCTCGACGACGGCGGTGTGGGCGTACTGCATCAGGTCGGAGATGGCACGGGTGACGAAGACGGCACCGACCAGGCGGGTAGCCCGGGGCGCGACGACGAAGCCGCAGGCCAATGCGGTCGCGATCCACTGCGACAGGCAGAACGGGCAGCCGAGCAGCTCGCCGACGGCGCGCCGCATCCCGGTGCCGCGTGCCTCCTCGTTGACCTCGGTCCCGTGGCTGTCCTCGACGTAGCGCCGGAACGGGCTGCGCAGCGATGAGGTGACCTTCTCCTTCGAGACCGTCCTCGTGGCCTTGTAGGTGGCGACGCCGAGCAGGGCCAGGTCGGGGCCCGGGATGCGCTCCGGCAGCTGCCGTCCGCTCGCGGCAAGGAACAGCGCGAAGCCCAGCACCCCGCCGCCGTACACCGCCTCAAGGACGCCGTACGAGCCGAGCGGGCGATCGTCCGGCCCCTGGTAGCCCTCGATCAGCTCGGCGTGCAGTTGGCGGATTTCGTCCAGCGGCTCAGCCATGCGGCAGAGGGTGCCCGCTCGCTCGGCTCCGCATACCTGGAGTTGCAGCCTGCACTTGGCAGGAGCCGTGGGTGCTCAGGCAGGCTGGCCGCTGTGTCCACCGTTCTCGGCTCAGCCAACGTGCGCACGGGCGCCGCTGTCGTGCTGCTCGTCGCGCTCGGCATGGTGGCACTGTCGGTCGCGGGGGTGGCGCAGCGCCGAGCCGTGCTGACCGCGGCGGCGCGGGCAGCCATCCAGCTGACCCTGGTCGGGCTGCTGCTCGCCGGCGTGCTGCGCGCTCCGCTCGGGACCGCAGCCTTCCTGCTGGTGATGCTGACGGTGGCGTGTGCGACGACCACCCGCCGGCTCGCGCCGTTCGGCCGCCCGTGGCGGCAGGTTCTCGTTGCCAGCCTCGCCGGAGCGGTGCCATCGGTGGTGGTCGTCCTCGCCGTCGGCGCCCTGCCGTTCACCAGCCGCTACGTGCTCGCCCTCACGGGCATCGTGCTGGGCGGAACGATGACCGTCAGCACGCTCGCCGGGCGCCGGCTGCACGACGCCCTCGTCCGACGGCGCGACGAGGTCGAGGCGTGGCTGTCCCTCGGCGCCACCTCCCGGCAGGCCGCAGTGGCACTGACTCGCGTCGCCGTTACCGAGGCGCTGCTCCCCTCGCTGGACCAGACCCGCACGGTGGGGCTGGTCACCTTGCCCGGCGCGTTCGTCGGGGCACTCGCCGGCGGTGCGAGCCCGGCCGCGGCTGCCCGCTTCCAGCTGCTGGTACTGGTCTCGCTGCTGGCGGCCGGCAGCCTGTCGGGCTGCACGCTCGTCTACCTGCTCGGCGCCCCGGTCACGCTGCCCGATGGCGAGCGAGAGACTGCCATGAAGGGGCGGCAGTAGCGGGCCGGGTCAGGTGCGCTCCTCGACGTAGGCGTCGGGGTCCTTGTCGGCGCCGCTGAGGCCGCGCGCGCCCTCGTGCTTGTCGTGGTACTCCAGCCAGGTCATGCCGAGCTCGTCGCGAAGCTCGGGGCTGACCGTCTCCTTGAAGGGCGGGAGCACGTCGTGCTCCTCCTCCTCGAGATGCTCGGCAGTGACGGCGCGGGCGTTGCGGACGGCCTCCCACCACTCGTCGCTACCGACCGTAGGTCCGTCAGCCGCCCGGCAGGCGTCGCGGATCTCGTTGTGGTCGTGCACCGCGTGCTTGGTATCGGCCTCCTCGCCGGGCACCTGCTTGAGCAGCTGCGGGTAGAACACCACTTCCTCGGCGCTCGCGTGCACCTCCAGCTGGTCGGCGATCTCCTGCCAGGCGGTGCGCAGCTCACCCTCGTCGGTGAGCTCCTCCAGCGCGGTGAAGGAGCGCCGGAAGGTGTCGTGCTCCGCCAGGATCAGTGTGACGATGTCGAAGTCGGCCATACCAGCGGTCTACCGGTATCCGCGTCGGCTAACCGGACAGGCTGCAGCAGGCTCAGCCCGCGCTGTTGCCCGTGATGCGCCAAGCCTCGAGCGAGATGCTGGGCGCGAGGATGCCGAAGGGCGCGTCGAGCATCAGCACGGCGTCGCTGCCGATGCCGCGCACGGCGCCCGGTGCCAGTGCCTCGGCGTAGGACTGCGTGAAGCGCACGTTGGGCGCTGGCCGGACGACCGCGCCGTCCTCGATCACGAACAGCCCGTTGCGCGTCAGCCCGGTCAGCACCAGGGTGCGGGGGTCGAGCACGCGGGTGTACCAGAAGTCGGTGACCAGTAGGCCCCGCTCGACCGATGCGACCAGCCCGTCCAGCGTCGCGGTGCCGGGCTCGAGTCGCAGGCTGCTGGCGACGCCGCCCGCGAAGAACGACGAGGCGAGCGCCGAGCCGGTGCTCGTCGCACCGGACACCCGCGCGCCGCGGCGGTCGTAGGCGAACCCGGAGCTCACGCCGGCGCGCACCAGGTCGAACGACCGTGCCGGAGTGCCCTCCTCGTCGAACGGCACGGCCGGCAGCCGGGGGTCCAGGGGGTCACAGACCAGGGTGACGGCCGGGTCGAGCTGGGGCTCGCCGAGCTGGACGAACGAGCGGCCCTCCGTCGCGGTGCGGCCGCTGTAGCCGTAGAACGACAGCAGGCCGAGCACGTCGCCGACCGCGCCCGGCTGCAGCACCACCGGCCACGAGCCCGGCTCGACGTCGGCCGCCTCCCGGGCCGCTGCGGTGGCCGTGCGCGCGGCGCGAGCACCGGCCGCTGCGGCGTCGAGGTCGCGGATGCGGGTGCCGGAGGTGCGGCCGCTGCCGTCGGCGAACCGGGCGCCGAGGGGGGCACGGGCGATGCCGTCGATCGTCGCCGAGCCGACCGCGGCAGCGATCCGCTGGCCGGTGCTGTTGCGGTAGGCGCGGACGACCGCCGAGCTCGAGCAGAAGCCGGCCGTCTCCAGGCTGCCGGCGGCGTCGACGAAGGCCCGAACGGCCTCGGCGCGCTCGTCCGCAGAGCACGGAGCCGGGTCCGTCGGCGCAGCGGCGGCCAGCGGCGTCGCCGGCGGCGCGAGGCCGGGCCACTGCGGGTCCGGCGGGGTCAGCTTCGCCGCGTCGAGGGCTGCGGTCGCGAGCCGGCGCAGGTCGTCGTCGTCGACCTGCGTACCGCCGGCCGACGCCGTCCGCCCGTCGACCGTGACGGTGAGCCGGACCGACTGCACGGCATCGGTCACATTCTGATGGATGGCCGAGGCGGCGAAGCGGGTCAGCGACTCCTCGCCGGTCCCCACCATGGTCTGCAGCTCGGCACCGGGTGCGCCCGCGCTGCGGCAGACGTCCGCGGCGATGTCGACGACGCGGTCCGCGAGCACCAGGGCCTCCGCTGTGCTGCCGCCGGCGTAGGGGCCGTGGTCAGCCACGGACGCCTACCCGCACGTTGCGGAAGCGGCCGGGGACGGCGGGATGCCCCGTGTGCCCGACCTGCATCGGCTGGCCCTTCCCGCAGTTCGGCGTCCCCCAGAACACCCACTCGTCCGGGCCGCCGAGCATGTCGAGCGAGCCCCAGAAGCGCGGCCCGATGCCGGTGTAGGTCGGGTTGCGCACCATCCGGGTCCGCTTGCCGTTCTTGATCTCCCAGCCCATCTCGCAGCCGAACTGAAAGTTCAGGCGCCTGTCGTCGATCGACCAGGAGCGGTTGGTGTCCATGTAGATGCCGTCGTCGGTCGCGGCGATCATCTTCTCCAGCGAGGACTCGCCCGGCAGCAGCCCGACGTTCGTCATCCGCACCATGGGCAGCCGGGCGTAGCCGTCGGCGCGGACGCACCCGCTGCTGCGCTCGAGCCCGGCCACGGCAGCGGAGTCCCGGCCGGAAAGCACCCCGACCCAGGTGCCGTCGCGCACGATGTCGACGGGATGAGCAGGTGTCCCCTCGTCGTCGTAGCCGAACGAGCCGAGCGCGCCCGGCAGGGTGGCGTCGGCCGTGATCGTCATGAGGTCGCTGCCGAAGCGCAGCGAGCCGAGCTGGGCAAGGTCGAGCCAACTGGTGCCGGCGAACGCGGCCTCCCAGCCGAGAATGCGGTCGAGCTCCACCGCGTGGCCCACGGACTCGTGGATCTGCAGCGCCATCTGCTCGCTGCCGAGGATCAGGTCGACCGTGCCCGCGGGGCACTCGGGGGCGGTCAGCAGCTCCCGCGCCTCGCTTGCGACCCGGGCCGCGTTGCCGAGCAGGTCGACCTCGCGGACGAGCTCGTAACCGCGGGTGCCGAACTGCCCGCGAAAGCCGGGGTAGGTGCGGCGCTGGGTCTCCTCACGCCCGACCGCGGTGGCGTCCATCCCCGTGCCGCACTTGCGGACCCGCTGGCTGACCCGGCTGCCCTCGCTGGAGACGAACCATGTCGTGACGTCCCACGCCTCGAAGCTGGCGGAGGCGATGTCGGCGCCCTCGGCGCGCAGCACGTCGGTGGTGCCGACGAGCAGATCGGCCTTCTCGCCGAGAGCGACGTCGAGCGGGTCCTCGACGCACTCGCTGGACCAGTCACCCACGACCGGCGCCTCGGGCACCCGCCCGCCACCGTGCCCTGGGACGGCGGTGGACGCCCGCGCCACCCGAGCGGCCCGCTCTCCGGCCTGCCGGACGCCGGTCGTCCCCAGCTCGGCCGTCGCGGCGAAGCCCCAGCCGCCGCCTACCAGCGCACGGACCCCGAGGCCGGCGTCGTCGCGCCGGGTCACCTCCTCCAGCACGCCGTCGCGCGCCTCAAGGGACTCGGTGCGGGTGATGACGACGCGGGCGTCGGCGAAGTCGGCGCCGGCGGCGAGGGCCGCCTCGACGGCGGCGGACGCTAGATCGAACACCGGCGGACCCTGCAACCGCAGCGGCGGACCTGTGACGTCACTGGACCGGGTACTCGATCGGCCGGACGCACGTCTGGCCCTCGTCGTCGGTCCACCGCACCGTCGTGCCCTCCAGGCCCAGGTCGTTCAGCTTCGCGACCAGCTCGTCGGCGACGGCCTCGACCTCCTCGCGCTGGTAGGCGCGGACCCGCACCTCCCGGCCGTCGGCGCCCAGCACCTCGCCCCGCGTCCGCAACTCGTCTTCAAGGTGCTGCTGGACGTGCGAGGCGTCAGGCTCGGAGCCGGTCGGCAGCTGCACGGTCAGGTCGACCGGGTTCTCGTCGCGCATGCTCACGCCCGTGCCCCGGCCACGCGGCTGCTACTCACCAGGATGTCGCTTGAGCGGTCAGGCCAGCCGCGCCAACCGGTCGAACACCGGCGTGAGCCGCTCGACGTAGCGCTCCGGCCGGCAGACCTCGTCGAGCCGCGCCTCATCCAGCGGCGCGGGCGAGTGCTTGCGCAGCGTCTCGCGGAACGGCTCGCCCGTCTCCCAGGTCGCCATGGCGGCCGCCTGCACGGCGGTGTAGGCGTCCTCGCGTGACATGCCGGACTCAACGAGCTCCAGCAGCACGGCGGAGGTGTAGATCAGCCCACCCGTCGACTCCAGGTTGGCTACCATCCGGACCGGGTCGACCACCAGCCCCGACACCAGGCGCAGGGTCAGGTGCAGCAGGTAGTCGGTGCCCAGCGCGGCGTCGGGCAGCGCGATGCGCTCGGCCGAGGAGTGCGAGATGTCGCGCTCGTGCCACAGCGGCACGCCCTCGAGCACCGGCACGATCTGCGCCCGGACGATGCGGGCGAGGCCCGCGATGCGCTCGCTCATGATCGGGTTCTTCTTGTGCGGCATGGCGGACGAGCCCTTCTGGCCGCGCCCGAACGGCTCGGCCAGCTCCCGCACCTCGGTGCGCTGTCCGTGCCGGACCTCCAGGGCGATCGCCTCGCACATCGTCGCGAGCCCGGCGAGGGCGCCGACCCAGGAGGCCATGCCGTCACGCAGCACCACCTGCGACGCGACCGGCGCCGGAGTTAACCCCAGCGCGGCGGCCACCCGCTGCTCCACGGACGGGTCGATGTTGGAGTAGGTGCCGACGGCACCGCTGATCTTGCAGACCGCGATGTCGGCGCGGGCGGCCCGCAGCCGGTCGCGGCACCGGGCCATTCCGAAGGCGAGGTCGGCGACGCGGTGGCCGAACACGTCTGGCTCGGCGTGCACGCCGTGGGTGCGCCCCACCCGAAGCGTGTCGCGGTGGGCGAGGCCGAGGTCGCGCAGCGCCGCGACCAGGGCGTTGGCTCGCTCGAGCAGCAGGTCACTTGCCTCGACCAGCTGCAGCCCGAGCGCGGTGTCGAGCAGGTCCGAGGAGGTCATCCCGAAGTGAACGTAGGCGGCGGCCTCGCGCGGTGTGGTCCGGTCGGCCCAGGCTGACAGGAAGGCGATGACATCGTGCTGGGTGACCGCCTCGATCTCGGCGACCGCCTCGGGGGTCGGCGGGAGCGCCTGCTGGACCGGCTCCACAGCCGATGCCGGCACCACGCCGTCCTCGGCGTGCGCCTCGAGCACGAGCGTCTCGACCCGGCACCACAGCGCGTACTTGTTGGCCTCGGACCAGACCCGCGACATGGCCGGCAGGCTGTAGCGCTCGATCACGAGCGCATCACCCGCCGGACAGTCGCAGGGCCGCGTCGGTCTCGAACTGCTCCTTGAACTCCTCCAGACCCGGCCGCAGCGAGGGGTCGCCGACAGCGAGGATCTGGACGGCGAGGACGGCGGCGTTGGTGGCATTTCCCATCCCCACGCAGGCCACCGGCACGCCCGGCGGCATCTGGGCGATGGACAGCAGCGCGTCGACGCCGTCCATGACCCCGCCCTTCATCGGCACGCCGATCACCGGCAACGGCGTCTGCGCGGCCACGACGCCCGGCAGCGCCGCCGAGAGGCCTGCGCCGGCAATGACGATCTGGATGCCGCGCGGGACCAGCCCGCTGATCCACTCCGTCAGCGTGTGCGGCGCCCGGTGCGCCGAGATCGACACCTCCTCGAAGCCGACGCCGAAGCGCTCGAGCGTCGCTCCCGCCTTGCTCATGACGGCGGCGTCGGTCGGCGAGCCGTACACGATCGCAACTCGGGCCTCAGCCACGGGGGTCCTCCTGATCTGTCGTCGGCTGCCCGGGCTGCGGCTGCGTCGCGGCCGCCAGGGCAATGTCGGAGCGCCACTGTCCGCCGTCGAGCGACAGCAGGTGCATGGCCTCGTAGACGTACTCTCTCGCACCGGCGAGGTCGGGGGCCACCCCGGTGACGGAGAGCACGCGCCCGCCGCTCGCCACCGTCCGCCCGCCGGGCTCGCGCCGGGTGCCGGCGTGCAGCACGGTGACACCGGGTACGGCCGCGGCGGCCTCGAGCCCGCGCACCTCGCCGCCCAGCTGCGCCGCCGCGGGATAGCCGGGCGCGGCGAGCACGACGGTGACCGCGGCGGCCTCGTCCCATTCGGGGGCGGTGGTTCCGCCGAGCACAGCCGTAAGCGGCGTCCGCAGCCGGGCGAGCACGGCCTGCGTCTCCGGGTCGCCGAAGCGGCAGTTGAACTCCACGACCCGCGGCCCATGCGGCGTCAGCGCCAGGCCGACGTAGAGCAGCCCGCTGTAAGGGGTGCCGCGCTGCTGCATCTCGGCCACGGTGGGGGCGACGACCTGCGCGCAGACGTCGTCGACGAGCGTGGCCGGCGCCCACGGCAGCGGCGAGTAAGCGCCCATGCCACCGGTGTTGGGGCCGGTGTCGCCGTCACCCACCCGCTTGAAGTCCTGCGCAGGGGCAAGCGGCTGGATGCTCCCGCCCGGGCCTACGACGACGAGCAGCGACACCTCCGGCCCGGACAGGTGCTCCTCGATGACGACGCGGTCGCCGGGCGCGCTCAGGCACGCACGGACCGCTGCCACGGCGGCGTCGCGGTCGGTTGTGACCGTGACGCCCTTGCCCCCGGCGAGCCCGTCGTACTTGACGACGTAGGGCGGGCCGAACTCGTCGAGGTCGGCCAGCGCTCCCTGCACCACGGTGTGGTCGCGCCCGGCCGCCGTCGGTACGCTCGCCGCCGCCATCACCTGCTTGGCGAATGCCTTGCTGCCCTCCAGCTGCGCTGCCGCCGCCGTCGGCCCGAAGGAGGCCAGCCCGCGCTCGGTGAGGACGTCGACAGTCCCGGCCACCAGCGGCAGCTCAGGACCCACGATCGTCAGGTCGGCGCCGACGCGCTCGGCCAGGTCGGCGACGGCGACTGGGTCGCTGACGTCGAGCGGCACCGGCTCGGCCAGCCCGGCCGTGCCGGCGTTGCCCGGTGCGCAGACCAGCGAGTCGACAGCGGGGTCGCGCGAGAGCGCCAGGCACAGCGCGTGCTCCCGGCCCCCGGAGCCGACGACGAGCACGTTCACGCGTCAGACCAGCGCATTGACGGTGATCGTCTCGTCCCGCCCGGGACCCACCCCGATCGCCGAGACGGGGGCGCCTGCCATCTCCTCCAGCACGCTGACGTAGTGCTGCGCCGCCTTGGGCAGGTCCTCCAGCTCGCGGGCGCCGCTGATGTCGCCGTCCCAGCCGGGCAGCTCTTCGTACACCGGTGTCGCGTGGTGGAAGTCGGTCTGGGTCATCGGCATCTCGTCGTGCCGGACGCCGTCGACGTCGTACCCCACGCACACCGGGATGCGCTCGAGGCCTGACAGCACGTCGAGCTTGGTGAGGAACAGGTCGGTGAGGCCGTTGACCCGCACCGCGTAGCGCACGATCACCGCGTCGAACCAGCCGGTGCGCCGCGCCCGGCCGGTCGTCACGCCGAACTCGGCCCCGACCGAGCGGAGCCGCTCACCGGCTGCGTCGTCGAGCTCGGTGGGGAACGGCCCGGAGCCGACCCGGGTGGTATACGCCTTGACGATCCCGATCGCCCGCGTGATGCGCGACGGACCGATGCCGGCCCCGGTCGCCGCGCCACCCGCCACCGGGTTGGAGGAGGTGACGAACGGATACGTGCCGTGGTCGACGTCGAGCAGGGTGCCCTGGCTGCCCTCCAGCAGCACGACCTCGTCGCGGCCGAGCGCCTGATGCAGCAGCAGCCCGGTGTCGGCGATGTGCGGGCGGAGCCGCTCGGCGTAGGCGGCGTACTCCTCGCACACCTCGTCGACGTCGATCGCCCGGCGGTTGTAGACCTTGGTCAGCACCTGGTTCTTCTCCCGAAGCGCCAGCTCCACCTTCTTGCGGAAGATGCCGGGGTCGAGCAAGTCCTGCACGCGGATGCCGACCCGGGCGACTTTGTCGCCGTACGCGGGCCCGATGCCGCGCCCGGTTGTGCCGATCTTGGCCTCGCCGAGGTAGCGCTCGCTCACCCGGTCGAGGGCGCGATGGTGCGGCATGATCAGGTGGGCGTCGGCCGACAGGCGCAGGCGCGCGCAGTCGATGCCGCGCACCGCCAGGCCGTCCATCTCCTCGATCAGCACCGCAGGGTCGACCACGACGCCGTTGCCGATCACCGGCACGCAGTCCGGGCGCAGGATGCCGCTGGGGATCAGGTGCAGGGCGTAGGACTCGGCGTCCTCGCCTGAGCCGATGACGACGGTGTGCCCGGCGTTGTTGCCGCCCTGGTAGCGCACCACGTAGTCGACCCGGCCGCCGAGCAGGTCGGTGGCCTTGCCCTTGCCCTCGTCTCCCCACTGCGCGCCGACGAGCACGAGAGCGGGCATGTCACCGTCCTCGAGTGGGCGCACCCGGGTGGCACGCGTGGTTCCGACGCCCGAGCCTAACGGCAGCGCCGGTCACGAGACGTGACGGTGGCTCCGGGCGGCGGAACGGGCCGCATACGCTCGGCCGATGCCAGGGTTGCCGCGGATGCCGGGGCTGATGGAGCTCGCCGATCTGATGCGGGCCCAGACCGAGGTGCTCGCGACGCTGCCGCGGACTCTCGTTGAGCTCAACCGCTCGGTGCTTCGCCTGACCGAGACGCTCGCCTCCGCCCGCGAGACCGTCGCCTCCACCCAGCGGCTCACCGAGCGGCTGAACCACGTCGTCGACGAGCTCGAGGAGCCGGTGCTCGCCCTGCGCCCCGGCCTCGAGCGGCTGGCCGTCGTGCTCGACGACCCGGGGATCTCCACCGTGCCGGACACGCTGCGCCGGCTGCAGGACGAGGCCGTGCCGCTGCTGGTCGAGCTGCGCGAGACCCAGAGCAGGGTCAGCGTCGTCGCCACGTTCGCCGAGGAGGCGACGGCGCGCCTCGCGAACCTGCCGGGCGCGAGCCTGCTGCGGCAAAGGCGGCGCCCGCTGGCCGACCCGGTGGACGCGGTGGACCCGGCCAGCCCAAGCAGCTCACAGCCGAGCCCGCCCGCGGACCCCGCGGCGAGCCCCGATGAGGATGATCAGCCGGAGTAGTACAGCTGCGTCTGCCCCGGGACCGTGGCGTGGCTGGTGAACGCGCCGCTGCCGGTGCGCCGCAGGGTCATGTCCAGAAACCCGACGATGGCGCCGCGGGCGTGGGCCGCCTCCGAGCTCGCGCCCAGGATGGCCGAGTTGTGGTTGGCTCCGACCTCCGTCAGCCACCAGTGCGGCCCGCGTCCCCGCATCGCGACGAACAGCGGGAAGGCGTCGGTGAGGTAGTTGTTCGACGGGTCGGCTGTGCCCTGGGCCTGCAGTGTCGGAACGATCGCGTGGGTGCCGTAGCCGTAGCGGGCGAACCAGTCCTTGCAGCCGCTGAGGATGACGGCCGCCTTGACCCGGCTGTCGCTGCGGGCGGTGGAATTGACGAGGTCAGCCACTGCGACCGCCCCGTCGGAGTGCCCGGCCACGGCGACCTGCGCCGGGTTGACTCCGCCGGCCAGCCACCCGTCGCCGAGCACTTCGGAGATGGCCGTGGACAGCATGCCGGCGTGCCACGGCAGCGCCGACTCGGGCGCGGCCGGGTAGTTGACCGCCGCCACGACGTAGCCGGCCCGTGCCAGCTGCGTGAGCAACGGCGCGTAGTACGAGGTGGTGACGCCGTACCCGGGGCTGAACACCACGACGGGATGGCGCCCCGCGGCGAGGCTGCTCCCGGCCGCCGGGTAGTAGACGTCGAGCGGCACGGCGTGCATCTCGAACCGATGGCCCACGGGGGGCGGTGCGCACCCGGAGACGGCGCCCCCGGCACCGAGCAGCGCGGCCGCCACCGAAGCGCTGGCCGTCCATCGCCGCAGAGCACCCATGCTCTGGCCATCGACCCGCGAGGCTGCTCGGTTAAGCCGCTTGCTACTCATGCTGTCCCGATCCGCCGCGCGTGCCAGATACCGCTACCACGCCGGCAGGGCCGCGACGGCGTCTGGGTCGCACTCCCGCAGCAGCTCCCGGCAGCGTTCGGCCTCGGGCTGCTCGTCGATCGCGTCGGCCGCCCGTCCGAGCGCCGCGATGGCGCGCAGCACGCCCCGGTTGGCCGCATGCTCCCACGGCACCGGCCCGAAGCCACCCCAACCTGCGCGGCGCAGTGCGTCGAGGCCCCGGTGGTAGCCGGCCCGGGCGTAGGCGTACGCCTCGACCGCCCGCCCGGCCTCCAGGGACTGCTCCGCCAGCGTCGCCCACGCTGCGCTTGAAGCCGGGTGGGTCGCGGCGACCGAGGCGGCGTCGTCACCCGCGGAGAGCAGGCGCGTTGCCGGGTCCTCGGGAAGCAGGGTCGGGCGGGGGCCGCCGAGCAGGTTGTGATGGGTCGACATGCCACCCATCGTCGCAGCCCGCCCGGCGGTCCGGGTGCTACCCGGCGGAACCGGTCACCGCGCGGCTCAGCGCAGGCCGAGGCGGGCGGAACAGGCCGGCCACGGCGCCCAGCCGCGCTGCTGCCACAACTTGATCATGGCGGCGTCCTGCACGATCGGGGCATTGCTGCTCGGCAGGCCCGAGTAGCCCAGGCCGTGCCAGGTGGTGAGGTCGAACTGGTAGGCGCCGTAGTAGCCGTTGCCGGTGTTGATGGCGTAGTTGTTGCCGGACTCGCAGACCCGCAGCTGGTACATCGACGCGGCGGACGGGCCTGGTTGCGGCGGCGAGCAGCCGGCGCCGGCGCCGGCGAGGGCGACAGCGGCACCGGCGACCGCGAGGCCGCGCCTGGCGGAACCGGAGGCGCGCAGGAATGACAGGGACACGAAAGGACCTCTCCCCGACGCCTGCGAGGTGAGCTGTCGGGTTCGGGCTGGGCTGCCCGGTCGCTCCGGCTGTGCGGATCTGCGACTTCACCCCGAGGCCGGCGCCCGAAGGCGTCGACCGGAGACCTGGGTCCCCCGCTCCTGCCCGGCACAAGACCGTGTGCCCACACCCGGGGCAGGACTCGGCGATCAGGTGGGGGCGCCCACCAACGGCAGACTTCTCTCAACACAGCGGGAGGTTGCAGCAGCAATGGTCGCTCGCCGCTGCATGAGAGCGAGGTCACGCGTGTCGCTACCGTGTCACGGGTGTCGGCGCAGGCAACATTGCGGTCTCTCTCGGCGCTCGGCAAAGGCGCCGGTGTGGCGCCCGACGCGTCGACCAGGGTTTAGTTCAAGGTCATCATCGACTCTTCGACGATCGACGACCAAGCTCGGCCCGGTACGGCCTCGCCGGCCTGGCTAGGACCTGCCCGCGTCCGACGCCCACCTGGCGCAACGCCAACCTGGTCGCCGCGGACCTACCCCTGGCTCAGCTCAACAGGCCGCCGACAGCGGCTTACCGCACCTCGACTAGATCAAGCCGCCTTATCTCGGCCGGCGGCGGCGGGCCGCCGAAGGCTGCAGAGACGACCGGGTAGATGCGCTCCGCCTGGGCGCGGGCTGCCTGCTCCTCGCTTTCCCAGACCTCGATGTACCGCAGTCGCCCTCGGGCTTGCGCACGCACATCTGCAGCAGCAACCCCTGCAAAGGCTCGTCGCCCAGCGCGTCGTTGATGCGCGTGTACACAACGGTGTCCAGCGGCACGTCCATCGTGATGGCGAACATCAGCGTGAGCCTCGCTTCTCGGAACCGAAGGGACCTTGGACGAAACGAGGGAAGTTGCGCCCGCTTGAGTGATGGGGTCAAGGGCCAGCGACACAGCTTCGCACCCCGGCGCCCACTCGCTGGGCCACCGGCAGGGGACAAGCCCGGCCATCAGGATCGCGCCTTTCGCGGGCTGAGACGGATGCCGGCGCGGTGTCGGGGCGAGGTGACGTTCGCGGCGACCTCCGCGGGGACGTTGCCCGAGGGGTCGGAGGAGAAGAGAGGCGTCGACGGCGCCCGACCGGCCCAAGGTGTCCTGGGCTGCGAGCGTCGCCTGGTCTGCGCGCCGTGGCGGCGGCCGGTGGCGTCGGCCGCCGCCCGGGCGGGGATGACGCCCATTTGGGTCAGCATCCCGGCGACGTCCATCCCGAGGCGGCTTTCGGTGAGCTGTCCGGCCGGTGCCGGTCGAGCGTCCATGCCTCGACGCCCACCGGGCGTCCGGTCGGGGCGATGCCGAGGAACTCGCCGTGGTGGCTGCCGGTCCAGGTCGACAGGGTCATGACGCGGTCGACGGGACCAAACGCGCCCCCGCAGCCGCCTGGGCGCCGACCAGCGCGACACGACCGTGCTGATCGGCACCGCCGACCCGCTTGCCACCGGCTAGACCTGGGGGGTCGACGTCTGAAGCGCCGGGGGACGGCAGGTTCGGGGCTCTGGTCGCCCCTACCGGCGGGCAGGCACCCCAGCCACCTGGTCCCGGGCCGAGCTGCCCTGGGGCGACACAGGACGCCCGGTGGTGCCGTGGCGCGCGTCTAGCGAGCGTCGCGGAACGCGTCGAGGGCTTACTTAGACCACGGCCCGGGTCATCGCCGTGGCGCCGTGCCCGGCGTCGTCGAGGACGACCAGACGGCTGGCGGGGCAGGCCTCGTGCAGGTCCCAGGGGGTGTCCAGCGCTGCCCGGCGCACCCCCAGCGCCGACCGGCAGCCACGAGGGGGCTACTTGGCCGGTCACCAGGAATGACGTGACGGCACTAGCCACTAAGGCACAATGCCTGACGGACGACACAGGAGGAGGGAACAGAGGTGGTCGAAGCGCAGGGGTTCCACGTCCCGGCAGGGGCCGGCCGCCCAACTCGGGTACCAGTCGCCGGGACCTGGTTTAAGGCTGTCGGCGCGGACACGGGAGGAGGGTTCACGCTGCTGGAGTACCTGGTGGTCGCAGACGTGCCTGTCCACACGCATGACCGAGAGCACGAGTGCCTCTACGTGCTCTCCGGCGAGATGCTCGTGCGCGTCGGGCCGGACCAGTTCGTGGCGGGACCTGGTGATGTCGTATTCATGCCGCAGGGCGTGCCGCACGCCCTGTATGCGCAGGGCGAGGTGCCTCCACGACTGCTCGTTGTGTCGAGTCCGAGCGGCTTCGAGACGTTCATGGAGGATCTCATGGAGGTGCTGTCGGCCGGCCACGACCGATCCTCCCCTGAGGTCGCCGAGGTGCGGGCTCGGCACGGTTGGCGCCCCGGCTGAGCTGGCGTGTGAGTCCGTCGGCAGGGGCGAGCCGCGCGACGTCAATCGCCGGGAACTCCTGAAGGTCTGATCAGGTGAACGCGGCCGGTCACGTTGTCGGCGATCCCTCCACGTACGCCGAAGAGCCCCCTCGCCGAGGCGAGGGGGCTCTTCCGCGTGCAGGGCCTGGGTCAGCCGATGGCTGCACCCCAGGTGTCCGGGCCGACGACGCCGTCGACGACCAGACCGCGGTCGTGCTGGAACTTCATGGCCACGGCCTTGGTCTGCGGGCCGAACTGTCCGTCGACCGTGATGGCGTAATGGCGGCTGGCCATTGCCTGCTGGAACTGGCGGACGTCGGCCCGGACCTGGCTGACCAAAGCGGTGGTCAGGAACGGGGCGACCGTCGGGCTCACGGGGCTGACGGCTGCCCGCTGGTAGCTGCGGCTCGCGGCGGGAGCGCTGTAGCTCTGCGGGGCGCTGTAGGTCCGGGGTGCGCTGTAGGTCCGGGGTGCGCTGTAGGTCTGCGGTGCGCTGTACGACTGCTGCGGCGCCTGGTAGCTGGGCGCGGGAGCGGCAGAACCGCCACCACGGCCACAAACCGGCCACTGGCCGAAGCCCGACCGGGCAGCAAGTGCCGCGGCTGCCGCGTCCTGGGTGGCCGGGGACGCGCTGCTCGGGGTACCGCTGTAGCCGAGCCCGCTCCACGTCGACTGGGAGAACTGGTAGGCGCCGTAGTAGCCGTTGCCCGTGTTCGTGGAGTAGTTGCCGCCCGACTCGCACTGGCGAATCTGGCTGTAGATGTCGGCGCTCGCGGGCGCGGCGCCCATCACTGCGCCGGCGGCACCTGCGGCGACCGCCACGGTGGCGACCGAGGTGCGGACCAGGCGGGTACGCGTGCTGGCGGGTGAACGGTGACGTGCTGGGGACATGCAGAAGCCCTCTCCCACGCCTACGAGGTCAGCTGTCGGGTTCGGGCGGAAGAGTGTTGCCCGGTCAGCCGGGATTCCGGCTGGCTTAACCCCAAGGACGCGATGTCGCTGCGCCCGAAAGTGGGTCCCCCGCTCCTGCCGTGCGGTCTGGGTCCGTCCGACCGATGGCAGGTTCGGCGTACCGGTCGACGGGCACCGCTGCTGGGTGCACGGGCGACTGTACCGCAGAGTGACGAGGCGTGCTAGCGCCGGGCTAGCACGCGCCGGACGATGGGTGGCTCAGGAGCCCATCGCCTCGCCCGCCGATCGAAGGTTCTGACACGCCTCGACCACTCGAGCCGTCATCCCCGCCTCGGCAGCCTTGCCCCAGGTCCTCGGGTCGTACTGCTTCTTGACGCCGACCTCGCCGTCGACCTTGAGCACGCCGTCGTAGTTGCGCAGCATGTGGTCGGCGACCGGCCGGGTGAATGCGTACTGGGTGTCGGTGTCGACGTTCATCTTCACCACGCCGTAGTCGAGCGTCTCGCGGATCTCCTCGAGCGCTGATCCGCTGCCGCCGTGAAACACCAGGTCGAAGGGCTTGTCGGCGTTCAACTTCTCGCCGACGGCCTGCTGGATGTCGTGCAAAATGCCGGGCCGCAGCTTGACGTTGCCCGGCTTGTAGACGCCGTGCACGTTGCCGAACGTGGCGGCGAGCAGGTAGCGGCCCTGCTCGCCCGTGCCGAGCACCTCCGCGGTGCGCAGCGCGTCACCGGGAGTGGTGTATAATTTCTCGTTGATCTCGTTCGCGACGCCGTCCTCCTCGCCGCCCACGACGCCGATCTCCATCTCCATCACGATGTGAGCCTTCGCACACTCGGCGAGCAACTCGGAGGCGATCGACAGGTTCTCCTCGAGCTCGACGGCGGACCCGTCCCACATGTGGCTCTGGAACAGCGGCTCGCGCCCGGCAGCGACCCGCTCCTGGCTGATGGCGACCAGCGGGCGCATGTAGCCGGCCAGCTTGTCCTTCGGGCAGTGGTCGGTGTGCAGCGCGATGTTGACGCTGTAGGCCTTGGCGGCGTGGTGAGCGAACTCGGCCAATGCCTGCGCCCCCAGCACCATGTCCTTGACCGAGCTGCCCGACAGGTACTCCGCACCGCCGGTGCTGATCTGCACGATGCCGTCGCTCTCGGCCTCGGCGAAGCCCGCCAGGGCGGCGTTGAGCGTCTGGCTGCTCGTTACATTGATCGCGGGGTAGGCGAAACGGCCCGCCTTCGCCCGGTCGAGCATCTGCGCGTAGATCTCTGGCGTGGCGATGGGCATCTGCTGCTCCTGGGTCGGCGTCCTGGATTTGCGGTCCTGGGCGGGTCGGTGGGACGCCGCCGGCGTCCCGGGGGGGCGAGCGCAGTCTGTCAGACGCCGGCCCTGCAGGGCCACGACGGCCGTCGTCGCGCCCCTTCAAGGTGCCCTTCGGGCCGCGCTCGGATGTCGAAGGTCCTACTGCGGGGCCGTGCGGATGTCGGCCTCGACCGCGTCAAAGGCCTTGCGCGCAGCGATGAGGACGGGATCCCACACCGGCGAGAACGGGGGCGCGTAGCTGAGGTCGAGCGAGAGGATCTCGACGACCGGCATCTCGTTCCAGATGGCCGTCGCGAGCACGTCGATGCGCTTGGCCGCGCCTTCCCGGCCGACGATCTGCGCTCCGAGCAGCCGCCCGGTGCGGCGCTCGGCGATCATCTTGACGCGGATTGGCCTCGCCCCCGGGAAGTAGCCCGCACGTGTGGTCGAGTCGCACGACGCGGTGACGAAGTCGAAGCCGGCCTGGGTGGCTTCCCGCTCCGACAGCCCCGTCCGGCCCACCTCGAGGTCGCACACCTTGGTCACGGCCGTGCCGATGACGCCCGGGAAGGTGGCGTAACCACCACCGATGTTGATACCGGCGACCCGTCCCTGCTTGTTCGCGTGGGTGCCGAGCGCCACGACCATCCGCTGCCCCGACAGCCGGTGCCAGGACTCGACGCAGTCCCCGGCCGCCCAGACGCCCTCGACCTGGGTACGCATCCGCAGATCGACGGAGATCCCGCCGCTCGGGCCCAGCGGGACGCCGGCATCGGCCGCCAGCGCCACGTTGGGCCGGACGCCCAGGCCGAGCACGACCAGGTCGGCCGACAGCTCGCGGCCGCTCGCCGTGCGTACCGCACAGGCCCGCCCGTCGCGGGTCTCGATCCCCGCGACGCCGTCGCTGAGCACGAGCTTGATCCCGAGTCCGCGGACCGCCTCGGCGATGTCGGCGCCGACGTCTGGGTCGAAGGTCGCGACGGGCGTCGCGGACAGGTCGACCACGGTGACCTCGAACCCTCGGATAACGGCCGCTTCGGCAATCTCCAGGCCGATGTACCCACCACCGACGACGACGACTTGCCGCACCCGGCCCGACGCGAGCTCGCGCCGCAGCTCCTCCCCGTCGTCGAGGGTCTGCACCCCGTACACCCCGGCAGCATCGATCCCCGGGACGGGCGGGCGCGTCGGCACGCTGCCGGTAGCGATGACGAGTTGGTCGAACGGCTCGTCGTATGTGTCCGCCGCGGGCGCGCTCTCGTCGTCCAGCGGTTGCACCCGCACCGTCCGGGCGCCGAGGTCGATGCCGGTCACCCTGGACTGGGTCCGCATGTCGATGTCCTGGCGCTCCCGGAACTGCTCCGGGGTGCGGGTGATCAGCTCGCCTCGGTGCTCGACGGTCCCGCTGATCCAGTAGGGGATGCCGCACGCGGAGTACGACGTGGTGCGCCCCTGCTCGAAGGCGACGATCGACAGGTCGTCGGCTCCGCGCCGGCGGCGGGCCTGCGATGCAGCGCTCATCCCTGCGGCGTCGCCGCCCACCACCACGAGCCGCTCGGTCACGACATCCTCCCGGTCATGGCCTCATCCTGCATCGCGGCGCCCCGCGCCCGGGTGCCTGGGCGGCCTCTAGGCTGGCTGTGTGCACACCGTGGCGATCAACCTGCTCAGCGCACACGATCTCGTCACCACCTTCGGGCTGGTCGGGCTGTTCGTCATCGTCTTCGCCGAGACCGGCCTGCTCGTCGGCTTCTTCCTGCCCGGCGACAGCCTGCTGTTCCTTGCGGGGGCCTACTGCGCGACCAAGCCTCACGGTCCCCTGCCGCACCTGCCACTGGGCTGGACGCTGTTGATCGTCGGGGTCGCGGCCGTCCTGGGCGCGCAGGTCGGGTACCTGATCGGGCGGCGGGCCGGCCCGGTGCTGTTCGACCGCCCGAAGTCCCGGCTGTTCAAGCCGCGGAACGTCGAACGGACCCACGAGTTCCTCGCGCGCTACGGCGAGCCGAAGGCGATCGTGCTCGCCCGCTTCGTCCCGATCGTCCGGACCTTCATGAACCCCGCATGCGGTGTTGCCAAGGTGAAGGCGAGCGTGTTCACCCGGTGGAATGTCATCGGCGGTCTCGGGTGGACGATGGTCTGGATCCTCGTCGGCTACGCGCTGGGAACCGGGCTCGAGAAATATATCAACTACGTGACCCTGGTGATCATCCTGGTTTCCGTCATCCCCATCGCGCTCGAGATCCTGCGCTCGCGGCGCAGGGCCACCGCCCGACGCTGACCCGGTACCTGGCCGGTACAGCCGTTCTCACGTCAGAAGGTCAGCGGAGCCGGGGCGGCCGCTCGTCTCCGTCGATGGCGTCGGCGTACGGGTCGTCGACTGCGACGTCGCCGTCGTCTGCAGGGCCCGAGGGACCGCCCCAGTCACCTGCTCCAAGATCGCTTCGCAGACGGTCAAGGTCCATGTCAGGCGAGTGATACTTCAGCTCGCGCGCCACCTTGGTCTGCTTGGCCTTTGCTCGGCCGCGCCCCATGACTCGACCCCCTCGACGGTCTCAACGGGGCCTTGCCCCGGTCACTGGCACCTGGCAGCGAATCTACACGGGCCGCCCGGTTCCGACGCCTGCGGTCGGGCTCGACTGGGCACCCCGGGGCATCCCCGGCTCCCCCAGCCATCGCTCGTTCAGCGATCAGGGCAACAGGATGGAGCGTAGCCGACCGACGCTCGCCAGCCGCCGCTCGGCCATCCGGTCGGCTGCCTGGACCGGCGGAATGCCCTCGGCCTCCCCGAGCCGCAGCACCGCCAGCGTGGTGTCGTAGATGGCGGCGGCGCGCTCTCCGGCACGCTCGGGCGAGTAGCCGCGCACCTCGTCGGAGACGGCGACGACGCCCCCGGCGTTGACCACGTAGTCCGGCGCGTAAACGATCCCGCGGGCGTGCAGCTGCTGCTCCACCCCGTCGTGCGCCAGCTGGTTGTTGGCGGCACCGCAGACGATGTCGGCCCGCAGCCCGGCTACCGCTGCGTCGTCAAGGACCCCGCCCATCGCACAGGGGGAGAAGATGTCGAGGTCGCGGACGAGCAGCGGCTCGGGCTCGCTCACCTCGAGGGCGCCGCCGGTACCGGCGTACTCGTCCTGCACTGCCGTGACCGCAGCTGCGGAGACGTCGGCGATGACCACCCTGGCGCCCTCGGCCAGCAGGTGGCCGACCAACCGGCGCCCGACCTTGCCGACGCCGCTGACACCCACACTGCGCCCCGCCAGCGACGGTGCTCCCCACCTGTGCTGGGCGGCTGCCCGCATGCCCTGGAAGACGCCGAGAGCGGTCAGCACACCACTGTCTCCGGCCCCGCCGTTCACCGGCGACCGGCCGGTCACGAAGGCGCACTCACGGGCAACGGTGTCCATATCGGCGACGACCGTGCCGACGTCGCAGGCGGTGTAGTACCGGCCGCCGAGTGACTGGACGAAGCGCCCGTAGGCCCGCAGCAGCGCCTCGGTCTTGCCAGTGGCCGGATCTCCGAGTATCACGGCCTTGCCCCCACCATGGTCGAGCCCGGCGCAGGCGTTCTTGTAGGTCATGGCACGGGACAGGCGAAGGACGTCCACGACGGCGTCGTCCTCCGACGCGTAGGGGTAGAAGCGCGTCCCACCAAGGGCCGGCCCGAGCGCTGTCGAGTGGATGGCGATCACGGCGCGCAACCCGGAAGCCTCGTCCGAGCAGAAGACGACCTGCTCGTGCTCCGTGCTGCGCGAGAAGACGGTCATGCACGGCACGGTAGGCCGCCTGCGCCGTTCTCGCCGCCGGTGTCCTCAGCGACGTCTCGATCACAGCTGATGACGGGCAGACGAGTCGATCGGCCGTTCGGCGCTACCGGTAAGCGCAGGTGGCACGATCAACCCGTGTCCGCTCCGCTCGCCAGCCCCGCGTCGTACCTGCGGGTCTACGAGCCGATGGCCGCCTTCTCCCCGGACGAGCAGCGGCGCTGGCAGGCCTTACGGGAGAAGGCGGGCTCGCCGGCACCGGCGGCAACCGCTGTGCCGTCCCCGTCCTCGGTGCCCGGCCGACTTCGCATCGAGCAGACCGAGCGCCGGATGGCCGTGAAGTCGGCCGTCCGCGGTGTCCTCGACATCGACGACGACCTGGCGCTGCTCGACGTCGTCGACGGCCTGCTGCTCGCATGCCCGCTGCGGACCCGAACGCGGGCTCTCGTCGCAGCGGAGGAGTTCCGCGAGAGCCTGCCGCCGCGGGTGTGGCAAGCCTTCCTGTCCCACTCCTTGGCGACGGCGACGATCAGCGGTCTCGACGCGTTGCGCGGAGAGCAGCCGGACCTGAAGCTGCACGTGCTGTCGTGTACCTACCTCGTCCCGCTGCCGTGGTTCGTGCCGTTCGACCCGGCCGACCGGGTGCTGGTCACCGGCCTCGGGGAGCGCTCGTCGCGATGCGTCACCCGGATGTCGGCTGCGCGGCGCCGGGTGGCGCGCTCGCTGCTCGTGCTGCGCAAGCACTTTCCCCAGGCGCCGACCGTGGCCGGTCTCGAACAGCTCGGCCGGTGGCTGGAGGAGTTCCACCCACACGCTCGGCTAGAGCTCGACTACGCCGGTCTGGTGGCCCTGCTGACCGACAACCAGCTGCGTGAGGACACCTCGGTGGCTGACGTGGCAGCCGCCATCGCCGCGCTCGACGCAGGCGACACCGGCGCCGCCGGAGCGGCGTACGAGCGGGTCACCGAACGGTGGCGGGGGCCGCACGGGCTCGAGACAGCGAGCTGACGGGCGACGGGATCGACATCGGCGCGTCAGTCGTTCTTCGTTCGCTGCTGTGCGAAGACGGATACCGTCGCCTTTGTCCACACTTGGCCCCGCGGTCGTTGGCTCTCAGTCACACTTAGGGGGTTCGCGATGACCATTTTCGGACAAGCAGGGACGAAGAAGGGTAAGGCATGTACGGGTGGTCCCCAGCCCCACCCGTCCGGAGAGGACGACGCATGACCACACGACTGCCCGACAGTGAGGCACTCTTGACTCCGGCCGAAGTGGCCTCGTTGTTCCGGGTCGACCCCAAGACGGTGACCCGATGGGCGAAGTCGGGCAAGTTGTCCGCCATCCGCACGCTTGGTGGTCACCGGCGTTATCGCGAGTCCGAGGTTCGCGCTCTGCTCGCCGGCATCCCTGCGCCTCGGGGGTAGTTCACCCGACTGGTAGCACCATGTGACCTGAAGGCGGCCCGCCCCGTGTCAAGGTGCGGGCTGGAACGGTCGACGCACCGTGTATGCGTCTATGTACTCCGCGTTACCGTCGCACCGCTCGCGCGGTACGTCTCCCCGTCATCATCGCGGTCGTAGTAGTTCTGAGCGTGCTGGCGTCCGCCTGTACTGCCTCGCTCGCCGCGATCAACCCCCGCAACCATCCGACCGTCATAGCCGGGGCCGCCAACGGCGCCCTGCCGGCGTCTGTGCTCTATACCCAGGGGCCGTCCTGCCAGGTGTACAAGCCGGCGGCGGGCTCGCTCGTCGGCATGCTGGGCGCCGCCCGTGCCGACGGGGTAACCCTCGTGCCGGAGCAGTGCTACCGCGACTACGCGGGTCAGGTCTACTGGCGCAACTGGTGGTGCGCCCGCAGCCTGTGCAGCAACGCCGCGATCCCGGGGACCAGTAACCACGGCTGGGCCAAGGCAGTCGACCTCCGGGGCTCGCTGGGCGAGGTGACGTACACCTCAGCCGCCTACAAGTGGCTCGTGGTGCACGCTGGCAGCTGGGGTTGGAACCAGCCGGCCGGGCTCGGCGAGGCGTGGCACTGGGAGTGGGTCGGCGACGGCGGTACCCTGAATGCCCCGACCATCCGGGCGGACCTGTTCACCTGGGCTCGCTGACCGTCCACCTGCGGCGGGTCGACCCTTCGACCCGCCGGCAACCGCTCACGCGGCCGGCAGGTCGACGAGCCGTCCCAGCGCGGTGCGGTGCTGGTCCGGCGTCCCCAGCGCGATCATGTCGCTCTTCGCCCGCTTGAGGTAGAGATGCGCCGGGTGCTCCCACGTGAAGCCGATGCCGCCGTGCATCTGGACGCACTCCTCCGCCGCGCGTACCGCGACGGCTGAGGCGTGCGTCTGGGCTACGGCGACAGCGACAGGCGTGTCGGGGTCGTTGTCCGCCACGCACGCGGCGGCGTAACGCGCGACCGCCCGAGCCTGGCTGATGCTGGTCCACAGGTCGGCGAGCCGGTGCTTGAGCGACTGGAACGAGCCGATGGGCCGCCCGAACTGGTAGCGGGTGCGCAGGTACTCGATCGTCATCTCCAGGCAGCGCTCGGCGAGCCCGAGCTGTTCGGACGCCAGCAGCGCGGCACCGACGGTCAGCGCGCGGTCGAGGGCCTCTGACGCCGCCGTCCCAGTGACGAGGCGCCACCCCAGCGCGCTATCAAATTGCACGTTCGCAAGCGGCCGGGTGAGGTCGAGGGCGACGACGGGGTCGAGTTGCACGCCGGTGGCGTTCGGGTCGACGACGTAGATGGCCGGCCCGTCGGCATCGGTCGCCGGGACGAGCAACAGCCCGGCGGTCGTGGCGTCGGCGACGCTGGTGACGGCGCCGGTCAGCAGCTCGTCCTCGACCCGGACCGACTCCGGGAACGCCGAACCGGGCGCCGTCGACAGCGGCACGACGACCGAGGCGGTCTGCTCGCCCGAGGCGAGGGCGGTCAGCAACTCGGTCTCGTCGGCGGCGAGGAGCAGCGCGACGGCGAGACAGGCGCTGGTCAGAAAGGGCATCGGAGCGACCGCACGCCCCACCTCCTCGGCGACGACAGCTGCCTCCCGCCACGAGGCTCCGGCGCCGCCCGCGGCCTCGGGTACGGCCAGCCCAGCGGCGCCCACCTCGGACGCCAGCCGGCGCCACAGGTCGGTGTCGTACACCGCGCCCGACTCGCTGCGCCGCAGCACCGTCTGCCAGGGACTCTGCGCCTCGAGCAGCCGGCGGACCGCGGCCCGCAGGTCGTCCTCGTCGGCCGTATAGAGCAGGTCCGGGGTGCTCATCGGGGCAGGTCCTTCCAGGCGACGTCCTTATCGACCCGCGGCTCGCTGGGCAAGCCCAGTACGCGCTCCGAGATGATGTTGCGCAGCACCTCGGAGGTCCCACCCTCAATGGAGTTGCCCTTGGCCCGCAGGTAGCTGTAGCTCGGGGAGCGATTGGTGAAGTCGACCTCCGACGGCCGCCGGAACGTGTAGTCGTCGTGACGCAGCGCCTCCTCGCCCAACAGCTCGAGCGCGAGACCGCTCATCTCTTGGTTCATCCGCGCGAACGCCAGCTTGGCTGCCGACCCCTCCGGCCCGGGCTCGCCCGCGGCGAGCTGCTGGCGCAGCCGTTCGCCAGTCAGCCGTGAGGCCTCGGCCTCGACCCAGGCGCGCAGCACCGCGTCGTGCATGCCGGGCGTGCGCAGCTCGGCCCGCGCGCGCCACAGTCGGGTCAGCAGCGCGATCATCCCGCCCTCGCGAGGCAGTGCCGCGCCGCCGATGGCCACGCGCTCGTTCATCAGCGTGGTCTGGGCGACCCGCCAGCCGTCGTTGACCGCACCGAGGCGCATGTCGTCCGTGAGGCGGACGTCGGACAGGAAGACCTCGTTGAACTCGGCTTCGCCCGTGATCTGGCGCAGCGGGCGCACCTCGACGCCCGGCGCGGTCATGTCGCAGATGAAGTAGGTCATGCCGCGGTGCTTGGGCACATCGGGGTCGGTCCGGGTCACCAGGATCCCCCAGCGCGCCTCGTGCGCCATCGACGTCCAGACTTTCTGCCCGTTGATGAGCCACTCGTCGCCGTCGCGGACGGCGCGGGTGCCCAGGGCAGCGAGGTCGGACCCGGCGCCCGGCTCGCTGAACAGCTGGCACCACACCTCCTCGCCGGTGAACAGCGGGCGCAGGTACCTGCGCTTCTGCTCGTCGGAGCCGAAGCCGAGGATCGTGGGGGCGGCCATCCCCAGCCCGATGCCGATGCGTCGCGGCTGGTTGTCTGGGGAGCCGGCTTCCTGGAGCAGCTGGTCGACGACGAGCTGCAGGTTGCGCGCCTTCCCCAGCCCGCCGAGGCCCTCGGGGAAGTTGACCCACGCCAGGCCGGCGTCGAACCGGGCCCGGAGGAACGCGAGCCGCTCGGTCGTGGCCGGGTTGTTGCCGGCGAGCAGCTCGGCCACGCGGTGCTGCACGTCCTCGACATCGCTGCGGGGTGCGTCGAGAGCGACGACGGTGTCGGTCATGTTCCCACCCTAGGCATACCGGAACTGGCTCGGGCAGGGGCCAGGCGTCAGTGCGAGACGAGGTCGGCGTAGGCCGGGTGGCGCCTGATGTAGTCGGCCACGAAGGCGCACTGGGGCACGACGCGCTCCCCGCGCTGCCGGACGTCGTCCAGAGCGGCTTTGACCAGCCGCGAGCCCATGCCCTGCCCCTCGAAGGCGGGATCGATGACCGTGTGCGTGAACACGACGGTGCGGTCGAGTCGCTCGTACTGCGCGTAGCCCGCCTCGCCATGACCTGCGGTGATGACGTATCGGGACTCATCGTCCGCGTCGTGGACCGTGGCTCGTCCTCGGTTGCGTCAGCCATTGCTTCCTCTCGTGCTTGCTCTGCGGCGCGGGTGGCAGCCGTCCTGCGCTGGCCGTGCTCCTGCCCTCCGGCTAGCCGTTCGAAGCGGACTCACAGGAAGCATCGGGCCAGCTTGCAGACAGTCACCGTTACATCAGGTGAGTCAAGCGCATCTCGGGTGACAGCCCGGCGGCAGGAGCCAACGATGAACGAGTACCCGCAGCACCACCCGTGGCGAGACGGCCACGACGCGGCGCAACCTTCGCCGACGTGGGCGGCTCCGCAGGCCTTCGTACCTGCCGCGCGCCCCCGGCGTCATCGACTGCGGCTCGGGCTCGCGGCCGTTGCTGTCAGTGTGGCAGCCACGGGTGGGGTGGTCGTTGCCGGAGCAAGCAGTGGATCGAGCACCGCGGGCACCGCGGCGCTGCCGGGAAACGCCGGTACCGCCGGCGCGGCCACCGCGGTACCTGCCACCGACGCCACGCGGGCCAGTGGGACCGTCTCCTCGGCAGCCGCGGCCGTGACCCCCGGCGTCGTCGACATCACGACCCGCCTGGGCTACCAGAACGCCGCCGCCGCCGGTACGGGGATGGTGCTGTCGAGCACTGGGGAGATCCTCACGAACAACCACGTGGTCGACGGCGCGACATCGATCACGGTGACCCTGGTCAGCACCGGCCGCAGCTACTCGGCCACCGTCGTTGGGACGGCGCCGAGCGAGGACGTCGCGGTCCTGCAGCTGCAGGGTGCGAGCGGTCTGGCGGCCGTGCCGATCGGCCAGTCCTCAGCCGTCGCCGCCGGGCAGAGCGTCGTGGCGATCGGGAACGCGGGTGGCAAGGGGGGTGCTCCGGCTGTCGTCAGCGGCAGCGTGACCGCGACTGGCCAGACCATCACGGCGAGTGACGAGAGCGGTGCCAACGCTGAGCAGCTGACCGGGCTGATCGAGACCGACGCCGACATCGTGGCTGGCGACTCCGGCGGCCCTCTAGCGACGTTGAGCGGCACCGTCATTGGGATGGACACGGCGGCGTCCAGCGCCAACAACTACGCGACGCAGGCGCATCAGGGCTACGCCATCCCGATCGCACACGCGCTCGCCGTGGCCCAGCAGATCGAGTCGGGCACCGCGAGCAGCACGGTGCACATCGGCACCCGCGGCTTCATCGGCGTGTCCGTGGGCAACCAGAGCCAGAACGGCTACGGCTCCGGGTATGGCGGATACGGCGACGACGGCACGGGCAACGCGGCAGGCGCGTCGGCAGTCAGCGGTGCGAGCGTCAGTGGCGTCGTCTCCGGTGGTCCCGCCGCGGCGGCCGGGCTGCAGGCCGGCGATGTCATCACCACGGTCAACGGCTCGAGCGTCAGCTCCGCATCTGATCTGACGACGCTGCTCCAGCAGACCCGGGCAGGCCAGCGCGTCGGGCTGGCGTGGACCGACGCGCAGGGCCAGACCCACACCGCCACCATCATGCTGGCCACCGGCCCCGCGGACTGACCGCCGCAGCTCGGCTACCGGCCGGGGGGGGTCTGCGTCCCGTCCTGGCCGGGGCGCGCAGGGACGCCGCCCTGACTGTCGGTCGCTTCGGGGTCCGTCAGCTCGGTGCGCTGGTCGAACACCCCCTGCCGGGCAGCGTCCAGGCGGCCGAGCAGGCTGGTGAGCGACTCGTCGAACTCAGCTGCCGAGTGGTCCTCCTCCAACTGGGCCTGCAGGCGGGCCAGCTGCGGGTAGCCCTCGAGCGAGTCGAGCGGGTGCGAGGCGGCACCGTCGTCGTCGAGCGGGCTGGTATTGACCCCGAGGTTGCCCACCTCGAGCAGCAGGTGACCGAGCAGGAAGCTGGTGAACGCCCGGTAGGCGTACACCGCCAGCTCGTCGGTGAAGCCCTCCGCCTCGAGGCCTTCGAGGAACGACTCGATCCAACGCAGGCTGCGCAGCGGCGGACGCACCCAGGGGGCGGCCGGTGGCCGGGTGGCGACGAGCGGGAACACCTGCGGGTGCGCGAGCGCCATCCGGCGGACACCGTGCGCGACGCGGATGACGTAGTCCTGCCAGCCCTCCAGCGGGCGCAGCGGCACCTCCGGGTCGTTGTAGAGCTCGTCGACCACGAGCTCGACAACGCCGTCGATGAGAATCTCGCGGCTCGGGGTGTAGCGGTACAGCGCCATCGCCTCGACCCCGAGCTCACGCCCCAGGCGGCGCATCGACAGCTCGTGCAAGCCCTCGCGCTCCATGAGCGCAAGGGCGGCCTCGAGGATGCGGTTGCGGTTGAGCGAGCCACGAGCCGAGCGCCGCCCCGCGCCGACCTCGGCACTGTCGCCGCCAGGAGCCGGTTCTGCATCAGGAGCTACGGCCGCGCCCGTGGGCTGGGGGGCCGCGTCACCGCTGTTCATCGGCTGAGCATCGTCTGGATCACTGTCGCGGGGGCTCCACTCTGCTGCTGTCGCGTTGACTGGCCGTCGACGCTGCTACGGCAGGCGGTCACCTTCACTCATTGCCGCTAAGCGGCCCGGGCAACCGGAGAGATTTCCATGGTCATCTGTTTATGCACTACACCCTCGGGCACCAACACAGCGTTTACGACGTATGCCACGCGAGCCGTGGACATGCGGACATCACAGCCTCTCGGAAGGACGAACAATGGCGATCAGCGATCCTGACACGCTTGAAGGGCGCAACGTGCATGGCGCGGGGGGCGAGAAGCTCGGCAAGATCGACGCCGTCTACCTCGACCAGGAGACGGGCCGTCCGGAGTGGGCAGCGGTGAAGACCGGCCTGTTCGGCGGCCACGTGAGCCTCGTGCCGCTGTCGGCTGCGCAGCAGAGCGGCGAAGGCGACATCACGGTGCCTTTCGACAAGGACCAGATCAAGAACGCCCCGCACAGCGACCCCGACGCTGAGCTCTCGCCGCAGGACGAGAAGGACCTGTTCCGGCACTACGGCATCCCCTACGGCGGCGATACGGTCACTGCCACGGGCGGGCCCCAGGGCGGCGGCACCACTGAGGGCTTCGTCGACCGCGACCGCGACGGTCGCGACGACCGCACCGAGGCCCGCGGGACCGTCGGCCGCGGATCCGAGGGCTACGACACGTCCGGCCCCACCACTGACGAGGCCATGACGCGCTCCGAGGAGCGGCTCAGCGTCGGCACCCAGCAGGTTGAGGCCGGCAAGGCTCGGCTGCGCAAGTACATCGTCACCGAGCAGGTCACCCAGACCGTGCCGGTGTCGCATGAGGAGGTTCGGATCGAGCGCGAGCCGATCACCGAGGCCAACCGTGGCAACGCGCTCGACGGCCCCGACCTCTCCGAGGAGGAGCACGAGGTCGTGCTGCACGCGGAGCGCCCAGTCGTGCAGAAGGAGACCGTTCCGGTCGAGCGTGTCCGGCTCGGGACCGAGACGGTGACCGAGCAGCAGCAGGTCACGGAGCAGGTCCGCAAGGAGCAGGTCGAGACCGAGGGGCTCGACCGGCCCGGCAACGCGCGGACCACTGACGAGCGGTAACAGCCGCAGACCGAGCCGGGGTGATCAATGGTGATCGCCCCGGCTTCGTCATGTCCGCGCTTGTTGAACGTTTGCTGAACGGGCCGTGTCAAGTTCCGCCAGGCCTCGCGAAGCCGGCCTGCTGGCCGGGGCGGGGCTGCCGCGCTGTTCGCGGTCGGGCTGCGGGTCCTCGGTCCGGCCGGTGCTGCTGCTGGCAGTGCCGGAGGGACGGGAAGCGCTGGAGGCGCTCGGTTGCTGCCGCCCAGCCCGTGTCGCGGTCGCGGGTCACTGCTTCGCTGTCGTGCTGGCTGCAGTCGCGTACGGCATCTACCTGATCGTGATGGGCTGACCATGGCGCTGCCACCCGTGCTGCAGTCCGTCGTCAACTGGCCGCGCAGCGGCTACCCGGAAGGTGTGCCCGAGCGCGACTACCAGCCGCGGTTCGCCCTCCTTCGCCGTCAGCTGTAGACGGATGAGGTGGCCCTGGTCGCCGACGAGCTCCAGGCCGCCGGCAGTGCCGGCACGGCCGAGCAGATCCGCAGCACCATCGGGTCGGTCACGTCCGTCACGCCGGAGGAGGCCGACATCGCCCGCGTCAGCGCCCGCCTCGCCGCCGCGGGCTGGCCGCTCGCACCGATCACGATGGCAGACGAGCGGCAGGGCCGACCTCGGCGTTTCGGCGTCGAACGGAACGTCACGTTGCCGCGGGCGCCGGGGTGCAGTCTGCAAGGTGGTGCGGTGGGCAGGGGCGGGGTCGAACCGCCGACCTCACGCTTTTCAGGCGCGCGCTCGTACCGACTGAGCTACCTGCCCGGGTAGCAGGGGCCAGTGTAGGCATGCGCACCGAGTTGGGGTTCCCACGACAGGTGCGTACCGCTACGGGCAAGCGCACAGCGGGCGAAGGCCCGGGCTACTGCCCGGGCCCCTGCCGTTCTGATTGTGCAGCGTGCGGTCCCGACGGGATTCGAACCCGCGACCTCCGCCTTGACAGGGCGGCGTGAACTCCAGACTTCACCACGGGACCTTGACGATGTTCACTTTGACTGCTTGTCGTGCCGGGCGGTGCGTGCCCCCAACGGGATTCGAACCCGCGCCGGCGCCTTGAAAGGGCGCTGTCCTGGACCGCTAGACGATGGGGACGAGTGGCGGCGCTGATGGCGGTCGACGCCCGCCCCTGCAGCGTCGGCCGTTGGGAGCACCCGAATCATACGGGACGGGGCCGCGGGCCGACAATCCCGCTGCCCTTGGGGGCGGTGACCACAAGCTTCGGGGGGACGACGACGGGCGCGGAGCGGGAGCCGGAATCTGTCAGAGGGCAGTCCTAACGTCAGGGCATGCGACTGCTGCACACCTCCGACTGGCATCTCGGCCGCTCCCTGCACCGCGCCGACCTGCGCGACGCGCAGCAAGCCTTCCTCGAGCACCTCGTCGAGATCGTGCGCACCGAGCGGGTTGATGCGGTGCTCGTCTCCGGCGATGTCTACGACCGCGCGATCCCCCCGGTCGACGCGATAGCCATGTGTGAGGAGGCGTTGGTGCGCCTCCGCGATGCGGGCGCGCGGGTCGTCGTCATCAGTGGCAACCACGACTCGCCCACCCGGTTGGGCTTTGGAGGACGCCTTGTCGAGGCAGCGGGCGTGCACCTGCGGACCCGCGTGCCGTCGCTGGCCGACCCGGTTCTGCTCGAGGACGAGGCGGGCCTGCTGCCCATCTACGCCATCCCGTACCTGGAGCCCGAGGCGGTGCGCCATTTACTGCCGACCCCGGTGCAGCCCGAGCGCCAAGCAGAACCCCCCGAGCCGGATCAACCCGTGCGCGGCCACGAGGGGGTGCTCGGCCAGGCCATGGCGTGCATCGCCGCCGACCGCGCCGAGCGCCGGGCGCGCCGCGCCGTCGTGCTCGCGCATGGCTGGGTGACCGGGGGGATGCAGACCGAGTCCGAGCGCGATATCTGCGTGGGCGGGGTCGGCAGCGTGCCGGCGTCGTTGTTCTCCTCGTTCGACTACGCAGCGCTGGGCCACCTGCACGGTCCCCAGGTGCTGGCCGACCGCCTGCGGTACAGCGGCTCCCCCCTGCCTTACTCCTTCAGCGAGGCTTCCCAGCGCAAGGGCAGCTGGCTTGTCGAGATCGACGCCGGCGGCCTAGTACTACAGCCGCAGTTAGGGTGAGGCTCCTCGGGCTTTGTAGTGGCAGTGTCGGGCTCGGGCTTGGTGGCGTCGTCTCCAGCGGGACCAGTCCAGGACGGCGTGGACCTCGGGTGGCTGGTGC
>JAABUP010000428.1_pt1 | contig 93244 bp, 92 predicted proteins | sample 5559201 | NCBI WGS metagenome assembly JAABUP01 (sample SAMN10711887, study PRJNA513373) | rock metagenome | isolation source: Antarctica rocks | place: Antarctica | reverse complement strand
TGATGCTGCAAGAGTTGATTCCTTCCCTAAATCACAACACAAGATGCCTTGAACACAAGGCCGTATCAGTCAAACATCTCCTGATACATCAAATCTGCAGTCACCATCAACACCCAACATCAGGTCTAGAAACTGTTACACTTGAGATGCACCCACATGCCCCAAAACACCTTTTATCAAGACAGCTCCAAAGCTGGCCCAGTTGCAAATGATTGCGGAGCAGTTGCTGGCTGCACAGTCTTGCCAAACTTGACATCAGCTCCCAAGCCTGCCTGGTGACGGGTTGACAGCATTGGCCTGCCAGCACGACTTCTGGATGCAGTGACAGCTCTACGACGTGCCTGTGTCACATCAGCAACGATCAGCAATGATCATCTCACAGGGTTTGCAAGGACAACAGACAGACAGATTCCCCATGTACAGAGTGCTGGCTCCACTTTTATGCAGTATGAGGATGCCAAATGACCTATAACTGCATGCAGACGCAGCCACAAGTGTGTCTTGCCCTGTGGCATGATCTACATTTATTCTGCTAAAGTACACTTGGTTTTAAGTGTGCTCAGAAAGCATGGTGTACAATGAGAATGACCTGTACCTGCTCTTTCTTCTTGGCAAACGTGGCACGCAAAGCCTCAAAGAAGCAGAAGAACACTGCACTGTTGATGCCATTGGACAATGCACGCGCTCCGACTCCCCTGCACATACAGGCAAGACTGTCAATGCAATGCATGTGCTTATTGACAAAGTGTCACGTTGGTGGCTGGTTGTGAGTTGGGAGGACAAAACAGCAGACTGCAACAACATTGAGCCTCACAAACAAATTTGGTGGGCAATGATCGCACAAATGACTGGCCAAAGCCCAACAATGGGCAGAGCCCTCATTTGACCTGACTTGGCAATGCACTGTACTGAGTTCATACTAGCAAAGTAATAATTGACACAGAGGCCACTACAATACCTGAAGAAGTACTTGGGACCTCCTTGTGCAAGCACTGCTCGAGAGGCACTCATCATGGTGGGGCGCGAGGCAGCAGTGCACATCATGTTTGTCTTAATGACATCCAGTGGAGTAGTGGCTGCAGCTGCAAAGGCTCCAGCGCAAGCACCCATAGCAAAGTCTTCCTGCAGCACATTGCTTTTATGAGATTGGATGTGCTGAGTGCATGCCAGAGGCTCCACACTGTCAAGAAGGAAAAAGCTTGCAACCTTGCGTTAGAAACCATTGCAACACACTAGCAAGCTTCTGAAAGAAGCCTGGAGATGGCACAGACACTGGAGACAGGACACTGCAGCGCATCTGAGATCATGTAGCAGTGCATGCAAAGCAAACAGGCACACTCACGGCAGAAGTTCGCAGCAAAATGGCGCTCACCTGCACATTGGCCTTTCTGCCATCATTCAGACGGCGGTGGACCTGCCTTAGGGTCTCATAAGCAGCAAACTTGAAAGCCATGTCAGGGACATCTTCCAGCAGAGTGGGCAGGTAGCCAGTGAAGAGGCCTCTGACACCAGCTGCTTCAGTGATAGCACCAGCTGCCTTGAAGACATTAGGGTAGACCCCTGCTTGAACTGATCTGATGCACACTGCTAGAGGAACCTTGACAACGCTGCCTCCTGCTGCTGCCATGCCACCAGCAACAAAGGCAATCTGACCTGGAGCCAGTGTGGTAGACGTGCTGAGCATGTTGGACGCTGCTCCATAGAAGGCAAAGTAGGTACCAATGGCAATCCCTGCTCCTGAGGCTGCACCAATGACGCCCCTGTACAAGCTGGCAACTTTGGGAATGGCTTTGGAAACTGCTTTCTGGGCTTTGGCTGCAGTTGCAGCAGCATCGGCTCCAGCTGGAGGGATGAGCTTTGCTATCTTTGAAAGAGGCCGCTTGGCAGCTGTGCCGCCCTGTGACTGCATCCTGACTTTAAGAGTGTCCAAAGGGTGAATAGTGCCCTGTGAGGCTGCTCTAGCCATAGCGCCAGCAAGAACATCGCTTGCTGGCTTTGTGTCCACCCTGGGAGGTGGTGGAGGAGGAGAGGGAGGTGCTGAAAGGGATGCTGACTGGCTGTTCAATACACTCTCAGAAAGGGCAGCTGTGGCAGATGCAAAGCGCATGCTGCCACCACGTCTCCTTTTGGCTGAACTGTTGACTACAGAAAATTCGAACTTCACTTGTGGTGTCCACACCTCTGGCTGCTTTATTGTTGACATTCTCTCACTAGCTCTCTGATCTATCAGCTCAAAACTACCTAGCTCTCACACTCTACGAGCTGGAGCTGTTTAACAATTGCTTTGACGCCTGTGTAAGGCGCCGGGACTCCCTTGCCGACCTGCACAGGCGACCGGTGTGCTCAATGACGATCATAGACCGGTAAAAATCTGTAAATGTGGTAGCGGGCAGCCTTGAAGCGACCGCAAGTGCAACCCACCGGAAGTAAGCTAGCTAGAGTGATGACAGGTCGCTGACTGAGGGCAGGAGTTACGACAGACTCCTTTAGCCGCTGAAGGCTGAGGAGCTCTTCCTGTGTGTGAAGATCACCGCCACGAAGATCAAGAAAACCAGGCAAGAGCTGCTGGTTATCGAAGGCACCGATAGTCTGCTTGAGATTGCACTGCAGGTTAAACTCAATAAGTCAGTTTGTGATGCCGCATCTTGAAGCCATCACAAGGTCCAATCAACCCAGCTGCAGCCTACCGTTTCCCGTTGCAAGTAGCCTGTGTCCTCAACTCTTGCTGAAAGAGTAGCACAGCTTGAAAGCAAGCAGGTGGTCCACAGCAAAACCTGCATCAGACCTATTGTTAGCCTGTAGATGACAGCTCCAGGCTGGTAACATAGTTGCGGCAATTTGAAGAAGAGGCTGAAAGGGGTCCATCAGATCTTACCTCTAGGTAGCAGATAGCAAGCAAGGAATAATAGACTTTACAGCGCTTCATGAAAGTGGGCCAGTGGCTGGGTGAGCAACATCAGAAGAAGAAAACATCAACTGATTGCCGGTGCCAGGAACGGTGTCAACCTCTTTGTGTGGTTCGGATGTGACAAAATGCTCAATACAGCAATTAACAATTTCGATGGCGCAGCAAGACACCGATCGTCCGCTGCAGCCTCAGTGTCTTCGGCGCTTTGACGCTTCGACCCAGGTCCCCAAAACCCGGAAAATGGGCGGAGGAAATTCATTGCCTGATTTGGCAGGCCTACATCATGTGCTTTGCCCGCGCTGTTCCCCTAGCTAATGGCGCGCAAAATACATCGCAATCTATCGCAGATTTGATAGCAGATGCACTGGATTCTGCAACGTGTGTGCCGTACTCTCTGGCTTTCCAATTGCTCACCTTGCTTTGTGACCTGTATTCGAGGACGCATCAGGTACGAAGTCAGCGGGATGCACGTCCGCGCACAGTCAGAACCCGGAGCAGGTATCGTCAAATGGGACATGGCTGTGCCGTGAACCCGTGACGCTGTCTTCCGCTTGGTCCGCTGCTCGGGGGTCCCTTGGTGTCTCAAATGAATGCTGGCAAAGCTGACCAGCAAAGGGTAGTGTTGCTGGAAGCGGCTACTCAACGCACCTTGATATGAGCACATCCTCTTGTACTACGCCTCCTGTGCAGCTTTGCTCTCTGTTTGCAGTGCATACCAAGCTCTGGCAGTTGGGACCAGTGTGACTAGGCCACTGAAGCATTTCTGTTGATGTTTGTTGTCAGTGACTGAGCACGCTGCATCATGGATTTAATACACAGGGCTTTCACGGAAGTGTCGAAGTCTTAGCACACAAATCATGTGTGTACTCTTTGCTATGGCTTGCACAGCCCAACAGTGTTATGCCTGATACAGAATGGTGTTGCAGGCCCGTTGCTTTTCAGCTTGCCACTGGGAAACCCAATGGGAGGCCTTATACAGATTCTTCTCAACTTTTATTTGACCCGTCTTATATTTCCCACGGTGCTCTATACCCCAACTGGCGAATGCCAATTATAACGCCATTGGTTTCCCAATGACAGGCAATGACAGTTAACCAACGTTGCTACCTTCCTGTTCACTGTGTTGTATCCCAAGTCTCATAAGACTTACAACGTCAACGGAATGTGTCATTCTTGTATCTTTGACATACATCCACATGTACGCTTTTATGGCTGTCAGAGGAGCAGCAAGTGTACACAAGATATGTTTGAAAATCAGACTGTGTGTGTGGTCACTACTGAGCAACAGACCTTCATATACACATGTTTAGGTTTCCAAGTTCTAGATGTTAACATACGGTATCTTGTAGAACATATTATGCGCTCATATACATTTAGTTTGAACAGTAGGGCTAATGAGTGGCAAGCATCAGGACACCGAATTGAAGCGTGGCCTCCACATGCATGCATGAGGATATGTATGTCATTATGAGAAGCTGTTTGAGCGCTCCTGGAACAGCTAGCTAGCTCATGGGATGCTCAATGAGTGCCTGCAGGGACATTTGATGTACTGAGTACGAAGTTCAGGTTGCTTTGCCAGCAACATACTTCCTAGCAAGCACTATCTGCAACAGATGCATGGCACCCTTTTTCTGAGTGATACGAATTCGATGAGTCTGCCTGATAACCCATCTGGCTTCGGAGCCATGACTAAGAAATTTGTGTTCGTCTGGGATCTAGTCTGGGATCCCTGACCTGACTGCAATTTTAGGCACATGTGCGGTTCCGACAGTAGCTAGAGCCAACTTGTCGAAGTGCCGCGACGTCATTTGTCCACCACAGTGACAGCGAAGCCAAATGTATACGTGCCACGCTCATTGCGCTCGTGCTGTCCCTTGCTCGCATCCGGCACCAACTGCAGGCGTCCCTCATTTTCCTTTGTTCCGTGATCGTCTCCACCAGAAATGCACAGCTACGCCGAGCACCAGCGGAAGGTTCGTGACGTCTTGCGCTGCAACAGTTGTCGCAGAACAAGCTGCAGCTGCAACAGCAGACACGCGTCGCGGTATCAAAAACAATGCCACAGAGCTAATTGGAGATACACCTATGGTTTGCATGTTGACCTAAAACACTTTCTGCATCCTTGCTGCGGTTGTCTCGATTCTCTGATAATAACTGATGCACGCTATGTAGGTCTATCTAAACAAGGTGAACGAAAGATGTTTTGCTCGAATCGCTTGTAAGCTGGAGCTTATGGAGCCTTGCACAAGGTAGCTGTGCCAGCAAGGCTTGAAAAAAGGCGTTCATGAGACTTGGTTGTCAGATCAGTTGTTCACTACTTATTCCATGTTTGGCATGCAGTGTGAAAGACAGAATTGCTTATAACATGATCAATAAGGCAGAAGAGCAGGGTATCATCACACCTGGCAAGACAATTCTGGTAAGGGACAGCTATCAAAGACTTATATCGTCCAAAATATCTGTGACTGCTCGAGCCTTGGCATGTTGCATTGGCAGGTTGAGCCAACCAGCGGCAATACTGGTGTGGGTCTTGCATACATAGCTTCTGCGAAAGGCTACAAGCTGATTCTGACAATGCCTGACACCATGAGCACAGAAAGGCGCATCCTGCTGAAAGCTTTTGGCGCAGACCTGGTCCTCACTCCTGGAAACAAGGTATAGTTTGTCCACCACAGAACTGTGGAATTTAACAGCATCTTGTTGCATATGGAAAGGCATCACATTGCCTATTGTCCTTTTGCTGCTATCATTCTGTACATGTGACAAATGTTCAACCAGGCAAGCACGATTGAGGCACCTGTGTGGTTCAACACACAGCTGTTGCATGTTACTGCACCATGCAGCCTGATGTAGCTATGACAGCAGCATGAAGTATGCCAAATGCTTACCACTATCTGATGTCTGCAGGGCATGACAGGAGCAATCAGCAAGTGCCAGCAGCTTGTTGACTCCACACCCAATGCTTTTTGCTTGCAACAGTTTGAGAACCCTGCCAATCCTGAAGTACACTACAAGACTACAGGGCCAGAGATCTGGCGGGACACAGCAGGCAAAGTAGACTACTTAGTAGCAGGTTAGCTTGTGGCTTCTTCTGCCTAGTGTGTGTGACACTCTTGTGGTGCGGCATGGCCTGCGAAACTGCAGTGGCGTGTTACTTTCCTACTGCAACTGTCAGGCTCCCTTGCAGCATATCACAGCCAGATTGCAAAGAACAAGGCTGTGCAGTTCCTGCTTGCATCCTCAGCTGCAATTCTGCTGTATTGTGCACATGAGCTTGTCTTGCGCTCAGCATCATGTTTCCAGTCCGTCATGCACTCCATCAACACATTTGCAGCAGGTTCTCACAAGGAACTGTGGTATAAGTCTTGTTCTGCCCGGACGCAGCTGCTGTTGTACCTATCCAGCTACTCAGGGCTGTTCTTGATGCTTGCGAAGGGCATGTCTTTCAAAATTAAAAACATCACTTGATGTCTGTACAGAACACATGCCTAGTACAATTTCTTCGCTATTTCTGAACTTAACATACTTGTCAATGTTTTGGGATGTCACTGAAAAAGGAACATCACTTCATCAGAATCATTCAAAATATCAACATGTATTCTAAGCTCAGAAATGCCCAGGAAACAGTGTTAGGCATCTATTCTTCCAAAACTTCTTTCATGTCATGACAGCAGCTGAATGAGGGCTCTTGCATGAGGGCTCTGGCATGAGGGCTCTTGTGTGAGGGCTATTGCATGAGGGCTGTTGCATGCAGGGGTGGGCACAGGTGGGACCATACAAGGAGCTGGCACTTACTTGACAGACCAGAACCCAGATGTGCAGCTCATTGCTGTGGAGCCGTCAGAGAGCCCTGTACTATCAGGAGGCCGCCCAGGCTTCCATCAGGTCTGTGGACTGCACACTCACTGCTGCTGCACTTCATGCTTGCTTGTGCTGTTTTCCCACAATAAATACTGATGCTGCATTCCATGCTGGCTTGTGCTCTTGTGCTACAGCAGACGTAGAGCACTGTTCCACAGTGGATATGCAAAAACGCATGTTTGTGATTACTGCTTTGCTTCTTTTCATTCATTGCTTAGCAGAAGTGCATTCACGGTCTTGCATATCTGCTGTCACAGAGCTAAACTTTCTGCAATTCATGCGTGCTCTCATTGCCACACGTAGAGAGATCGATCCAAGACTTGGTTAGACGCATCTGCAAGCATGCTGATAAGCAGTCAGCATTTACCAACACCTTGCACAAGGCCTGACTTGCCTGTGAAAGCAGTGTGGCAGTCTATACTGTCAGTATGTTGTCAACACATACCGCATGAATGCAGGTACAAGGCACGGCATGCTTTCATCAGTTGTGGCATCACTGTTGTTCATCTTAGACAGTGATGTTACAGCATTTACAAGAAATAAGACTAGGCATCATATGTGCTCATCTCCAGTAGTAGTTTCATTTCAGATACAACTCATCAGGACAGGCATTTAGATCAACTCATCTCATATTGTGGTTCCACTACCAGTACAAGTGATAGGAGCAGGCAAAGAACTCTTACATCTCAAATCCTGGTGCAGATACCAGGGATAGGGGCAGGTTTGGAACTTTTAAATCTCAAGTAGTGGTGCCACAGCAGGCACGAGTGATAGGAGCAGGCACAGACTTCTTACATCTCAAGTATCAGTGCCACTGCAGATACAAGGGATTGGGGCAGGCTTTGTTCCCAAGGTGCTGGACCCCACCATACTGGATGAGATCTTCAGAGTGAGCAGCAAGGAGAGTGTAGATATGGCGCGCCGCCTCGCCAAGGAGGAAGGCTTGCTCTGCGGCATCTCCTCTGGTGCCGCCGTGGTCGCCTCAATCAGGTGAGTGCATGCACCAAAGCACATCCACCCACATAGGTTTATGACACTGAATGTGCGAATTGGATCTACCCTTGGTAAAGAGCCTGCTTTCAAACTTGGGAGGAGGGCTTGTTGTGTGGCATCTCACCTGGTGTGGAGCTGTTGTTGGCTCAATCAGGTGAATGCATGCACCGCAGCACATGCACCAACATAGGCTTATGACAACACAAGTGTGAGCTGAGATCTACCCCCGATACAGAAGCCACTGTCAAGCTTGGGAGGAAGGTTTGCTCTGCGGCGTCTCCTCTGGTGCAGCTGTGGTTGCCTCAATCAGGTGACTGCATGCTCCAAAGCACATCCACTCACATAGGCTTATGCCACTCATGGCGTGAATTGACAGCTTTCCTCAGTAAAAAGACCGCTTTCCAGCTTTGTGGGAGACAACAGAAGCTTTGGCCCAACTCGGGATCATCTAGAGCTTCTCTATATTGAACGCCTAATGGCGTCGTCTTTTCTGTTCTTTTTTTCTTTTTTGTTTCTTTTTCCTCCTTGGTAGGAGGGCTTGTTGTGTGGCATTTCACGTGGAGTGTAGCTGTTGTCACATTCATCAGGTGAATAGCCCAGATACCTGTATGAATGTGGGTACACCGAGACATGGAATCAGTGAGTGCAATTCTGACTTACCTTCAATACATGACCGACGCTGAGTTACATGTAACGAATCTCTAAGGGTGTTTCAAGACTTCAGTTTAAGGGAACCAAATTTGGTTTCTCTGTGTTTTTTGTGTTGCACATCAAAAAGATTCGCTAGGCAGCTGTTTTGAGCTCCATCAGGCGAAACAGGTGGATGGATATAGTCATGCATATAGTCATAAAGCATGCATGATTTACCAGACCTGTAGCTTGACAGACAGTCCACATCTCCCCACCGGCAAACATCTTTCTGGATTTGGTTTTGTTGCCAACATTGAGTGCAGTTGCATCAACACGCATTGCTCGCAGACGCATTGCTTCTTTCCTGCTCAAGACTTGCAGCCACCTTAGCAGTTGAACAACCTTGCACCTCAAAAGTGCGCTTCAGCTTGTGCAGTCATGATGAAAGTCGATCAGATGGTGTGCTTTAGAGGTTTTGTGCCATGACTGTCTTGACAACCTGTTGTTGTCTCAATGTAGTAACCACAACCAGGGGCGTACCACTACTTCCTGTCTTGAAGAAGGAGGAGGGAAGGAGGGGACCAAGAGAGTTGCAACCCAGCATGCACAGCCACCCATCAGTGTGGCTGCTATGCATAAGCCTGTCATCAAGGCTGCAGCTGTCTGTGTTAATTCAGAAACGTCATCCCTACACTGGAAATCTAAACTCAGAAGCGCCCGGGGACAGCAAAAAACGCGTTTCTACTTTGAGGAGATGTTTTAGCCTGTCATCGAGGATGTAGCTGTCTGTGCATAACGGCTGACCTGCGTGTCTGCAGGCTTGCTCAGCGCGTTGAGAACAAGGGCAAGCTCATTGTGGTCATCCTGCCCAGCTTTGGAGAGCGCTACCTGTCCACCGTGCTGTTCAACAACCTTTGGTCCAAGGCAAGTCGTGTTGCCTATGCACATCATCTTCCCAATGTTCCAGAACACCGTGGCTTCTGCTAGTGTGTGGTTGCTGACTTGCTGTGTTGGATGTATGCACCTTGATGGTTTGCAACTGCTCAGACTGTTGGACTTTGTACTTGGCCTGAAACTACCTTGCTTACTTGTACTCCAGATGTCACACATTGCATGCAGTGAGTGATGCCTAAAGTGCGGCAAAACTGCTGGCGCGCCAAACTTTGTAGATATGCTTCTTGATGGCATACGCCGTTCTAGCTTAGAAACATATGGCAACAACTTTCTCACTAACGAGATTCGACTAACTCAGCATCCACTACTCAGTGGAATTTTAGTGCTCACTGCAGCAGCATGGACTTTTGAGCTTGCCTGTACTGCATGTAGGATGCTGAGGATGAAAGCCAGATGCCCAAGGCATGGAAAATGGATGCTGGTGAGGAGCCTGTCAACACCCAGATGCCCAGGCTGTAAGCTTCATGTGGCAAAGGAAAAGAGAGGACTAGGTTTTAGCCAGGACCAGTGGTTGCTTTACCTTAAGCTACAAGCTACCCATTGCAATGCTAAAGACATGAGCAAGATCCTATCTTGACAAGGCCTGGTGCTGCAAGGAGTAGGCTGGTGGTGCAGGCCTGTTTCTAGCTTTTGAGCTATATTACGCAAGATTCAGCAGCCTCCTCTATGTTTGTGTCCTGTTGTAGCACAAAAGGCGCTGCAAGACGTAAAGTGGGGATTACTGCCTTGTTGGTTTTTCACAGACGTTATGTTTGATGCTTGCACCATCCCTGTTTCTTGACATGCAGATACACCTAGGCAGAGCTCCATAGCAAAGTTTCACTGAGCCCTCTCTGTGCACGGTTGCTACATCAAAGATAGACTTACAAGTTTGACAAATTTGCTATCAGATAGATTCTTCGAGAGCTGTCAGACTTGCAGCAGGCAGGGTACGCGCAAGGCAACACTTGAACGGTTTATACTTCATGCTAGGCACATCTGACAACTTGCCAGGAACTCATTTGGTCACATTCACTGCATCAATGCCAGCCAGACTTTTGATGTTCGCATCAGGATACAAACTTGTAGTTACTGCTGCACCGGGCCACTGGTTTGCAGACCTGAATAAGTTACTGTTCATGGTAACCCTGTCAGGTAATTCCGTATCGCAATTCTTTGAAATGAGTCCAACTTGCCAATGGACTTCAGTACACGTGTCAGGCGATCTCTTTCCAAGCCTTTCAGCTCATCTACATGGTCAACCGCACCCTGCAGCAGCCGCATCTGCTCCTGACTGATGGCCTCGTCCTGAAGAAAGCAGTTGACCTTTTTGAACATAACATCAAGGGAGTCTGGGCTGCTGCTTGAAGACACATGTTGCTGTGGCTGAAGCTCCCTCTGAGTGAGATCGACACAGTCAAACGAGCCCGACATTACCCTTTCTGCCTGTGTCTCTGTTTTGACTCTCTTCACCCTGTCAATGATCTCTGCTTTGACTGCAGAGCCAGAGCTGTCTTTGTTTGGCAGCCTGTGCTGGAGCTGTGAGGCTGTGAAAGATGCATCAGGAGTCTTGCGCTTGCGTGGGTGTGACAGTAGAGGCCCATTGAGACCGCGAGGGGCCACTGGTGGGTCAAGTGAAGGAGCTTGCAACTGACTTCCTGTCACAGCTTGCCACTTGGGAGGCGCAGTGGAGATGCTTTGAAGGGGCCTACTGCCCTTTGTAGCTTCTGCCTGCTGACTGGAAGGCTGCCCTTTGTCAGGGTCTCCAGGTCTGCAGTGAAAGGGTGCTTTGCCTTCTGAGGCTTCTGCCTGCTGACAAGAGTGACACTTACTCTGATTGACTGCATCAGCCAACACATCTGCCTTGCTGCCATGCCCCAAGGCGCTGAGAGCTATGCGAGTAGCTGAAGAATGGGCAGAGCATGTCTCAACTAGCTGAGGGGTAGCAGCACTTTGCAGTTTTTGTGGAGCAGCTACTGCCTGAGCTGAAGGCGACGAATGCTCTGTCTTGTTGCCTGCCGACAGCGGCACAGCTGCTGCTGCCGCTGTTGGTGGTGACTCATCACCAGGGCTTGCTGCTGATGCTCTTGGTGCCAAAAACAATGCATCAGGCTGCGATGCAGCCAAGCCAAAAGAGCCTGCTTTAAGCTTGGCTGCCGAGTTGATTGGCAGGTTTGGGCAGAAGTCTGGGTCAGCCTGATCCTCAGTGTCTGAGCTGGGAGCTGAGACTGAGAGACATGCAGAGGCTGTTCTCTGCTGTGGTGCTGCCTCAGCAGCTGATACTGCCTGTGAATGAGTCATTGTAGCTGTAGCTTCTAGTGGGGAATGGGAAACAAGCCCAGCATGACTGCTGTCCAAGGAAGGCTGTTGTGGAGCAGGGCCAGCTGGTGTGAAGTCTGAATCTGTGTCTGACCTGCCTCTTGACCCTGCTGGCACAAGTGCTGCGTTTGAGGCCTTTCCTATCAAGCAGACATTCAGATCAATGCTTCTTGTGTCCAACAAAAGCAAGTTGAGAAAGCAGTAGTCCATTCTGTTTCCCATGCATGCTTTGATTGACTGATGCTGCACAAAGCCAGCAAGCTTGCATTGTGAGGTGATTTGTGCTTTACACATGGTTGCTTACTGTTGAAGAAGCGGTAGCCAGAAGGCACTCTGAACTCCAGAGACGTGGACATCAAATGGCTCCAGTCAGCATTGCAGCTTTGATGAACCCTCAGCCAGCATTCTGTTGTTCTTGCATTGCCTTTCCCAGTTGACAACAACCTATCCTTGTCTCGTTGGCTCTCTTTGGCTCGATCTAGGGTTGCATATGCCCCACACCTGCGATTGCCATCAAGGTCTGGTTGTGTCTTACAAAAACAAGATGTGCAATGAACAGTCTTGTGCCGACTGCAAGCAACATATCTGAAGCTCCAGCTGCATGCAAAAAAGAAGAAAGAACTTGTTCGCGCTCTGACCTGCGGCAGCAGACATGCCATTCCACATAGAGTGTCCCGTCTGGCTTTTGTTTCACCTCCTGCTGGAAGTCTGTGGGAGTCTGGGCCCCAAAAGCTATAAAATCTGCACAGTAATTAAACCAAGTGCTTGACGGTTTTCCTCGGGAATACCCAACAAGCTGCATTGCTTGTTACTCACGCTTGCCAGGATCGTCAGCATCTTCCCAGGTATCACTGTCAGGACACTCGCACGCGGCACTGTTGCAGCCGTCGCAAGAATCTTGGCATGAGCATCCGGAGCCAGGCTTGTCACAAGTCCATGGTCCTGCCTGCATTGCAGATAGTCCGTAAAGAAGTGCTTTCTCGTGCCTTCTCAACTGGAGTCAGGCGTTTCAGCTGAGTCTTTGATTGTGGTAGACAAAGGTTCGAGCTGACCTGCACAGCCTTGATATACGCCGATGCTCTTTTTCTCCACTTTCGACAGTCGCCGCACTGTACCCACCCAGGTTTGTAACTTTGTTGTCCGTAAGACAGATCCATCACAGGCAGCACGATGTTGTCACGTCCTGCGCACAATATGCTGAATGCGATAGCGCTTCGACATGTACAGTTTTATGTCGCTGTGCCTCGAGACACTGCTGCGCTATTTGTTTGTTTGCTGCATCCGATGACCAACTCAATGCTGCGCTTTGCAGTGCTGTGCTGCGCTTCACAGGCGCACAGACAGAAACTGGCCTGTGGAAGCTAAATAGAATGCAGCAAACGATAAGGCCAATTTTGCACGAATTCGCGGATCACCATCGACCTAACATTGTGTGATCAGCTCAGCTACTACAAGCTTGCGCGCTGTGGTATCGTCCTCATCACAAAAGGCTACCAGGATGTCGTTGAACACTACTGCCCTTCCTAGCTTGAGTGTCCGATCGCCGTTTCTGTCAAGATTATCGACACGATCCTGCAGAGTACGGGTTGTGCAACGATCTCACGGACAGATAAAAGCGCACAAAGATGCTCGGGTACCGCAGCAATCCTTGCACCAGACAGGCGTACAGCTCACTGGCGCAGCAGGCCTCCTAGTTCCCCTGATGATGTCGAACTCTGCTATGGCAGCGACACCTGATGGCGAGCACCTGTTGAAGGTGTGTACGTGTATCCGTGCTGTCTAGATGATGTGCGCCTGTACATGAGCGACCATAACTTCAAGTAACTTTGAAACTACAGGGCACTCTGGTCAGCTTGATTCATCCAGCGCTTATGGACTTCCTGTTCCTTGCAACTTTGTGGACTGGATACCTCGGGTGGCAGTGGAGACGCACTCGCACTATTCCTGAAGAGCTGAAGGAGCTTCGAAAGCAATTGCCTCCGAAAGATGAGGAAGGCAACCGTCCTGTGACCAAGATTGATGGTCGAATTGCTGCCCTTGAGGAAGTAAGTCTCACAAACAAGCTTGCCCAACTCAGCACTCCACAGCTTTACCACAGATAGATTCTGAGGTGGCATCTTGTCACTGCAGCAACGCAAGGTCATGTCTAAGAAGGACTATAAGGGTGTGCACCACAACTTTGGAGGCCTCCTGATGGGTCTAGGTACAGCAACAGCAGTTGCAGGTCCTGTCAACACATATCTGCGATCAGGTACATTGCACCAGGAAATTGTCCTGCATTTGGTTTGCAGTTGTGCAGCAAATCCTGACTGCATACTCAAAGTGACTGCCACTCAAACTGCCACTCTCCAGCAGAACATCTTGACAAGCACCATCTACGAATCAGAATTGTCACTTTCCAACAGAACATCTTGACAAGCACCATCTATGAAGCACAGCCAGTGCATGACAGCCAAAGTCGAGTGAATGCTGGCTTGTACTGCAGGCAAGTTGTTCCCGGGTCCTCACCTGTATGCTGGAGCAGCCATCGTGACTCTGTGGGCTGGAGCAGGTGCCATGGTCCCTCTAATGGCCAAAGGCAACAACATAGCCAGAACAGCTCACATTACTTTCAACATCACCAACTTGCTGCTCTTTGCATGGCAAATCCCCACAGGGTTGGAGATTGTGGGCAAGGTTCTGCAGTTCACGTCTTTGCCCTGAGTGCACTGTCCCCTTTTTGTGCAGATTTTTTGTGTTGGCGTGTGTTGTCTATTGTACCAGTTTTGGACGTTTTCAGAGGATACAACTGTTCCGTGTATGTTTTGTTATAAAACCCAGGTAGCACATGCATTGAATAGGCTAGGTGTTGCTTTTATTGACCTGCATGCATGCACCACCTGCTTCCATATGGACATACTGTGAGACAGTCTTGAAGTTTTACGGCTGTAAATGAGCCAACAGCATCGCAAACGGATTCAGAACGATAGGTGGACACGGTTTGCTTGACTCATACTGTGAGAGCCCTGAAGAGATCTATACAGCATCACTGCCCAAGTAAGTTTTGCTGGTAGTGGTTTGCCTTTGCAAACATCATGTGTCTGTCGGCATGAGGGTTCCCTCACAATTCATGGTAATCATACGCAACTCATGCGTCAAATTGTGAGATCAACAACATAAACTGTTGAATAGTGACTATTGTCTCCTTGGCGGCACAAGAATCAACGCCAAAGCAGTGCTCAGACGCAATGCTTACGACAGGCATGAAACAGAAGTTGAACAGTGCAGACAGGGGGGAATTGCTGCCATGGGCCCAACATAACACATGCAAGGTGTTGAGCTGTTACCATCAGGATGCCATGTTCATATGCGCAGTCGAAATTGCCAATGTGATCTTGCCCCCAATTCAGCCTAACCACACTTTGTCTTGCCTACATAGCGCAACTCGCTAGAAGTCTATAGACAATGGCTGCACAGTCAAATCAGCTCTTCCAATATTGATTACCGTAATACAGTAGTACTGCCATCAATGCACACCACTGTTCTTGCAACTACTCCAACTACTGATACCACTTGCAAGTGGTTTGAGCCTCAGGTGCTTAAGCTCAATCGATCCAAGACGTCATTTACTGCTGCCTCCAAAGCAGCTGCATCCCTGCGCTGCAGGCGACGCTGCTTGTCTGCAAGAACTATCGCATGCGACGCTGCCTCACAGGAGATGTACAGAGGCACAGGGTATCTTGCCAAGGGCTTGTGGCAGTACGCATGGGCAATTAGCTCCTGTTTTGTGCCTGCCTCCAAGGCCTGATCCACTGACTGCTGAACCCTGATGCCAGCACACCTCATGGTTGCAGGTATGGCTCTGACTGCCTTGGCCAACTGCTCAAAGCTCCCTGCTGCAGTTCTGAGGCTGAAGGACCTCACAGTCATGTGCTGCTCCCAGTTTCTTCTGATGTCGCTGCATTTGCCTCCCAACTCATGGACTGTCTTCTGCAGCGCTTGAATCCAGAGCTCCTGTGTTTCCTGGAAGCCTGCAGTTGTGCTGTCAAGGTCCAGGTAATAAAAGCTGCTACCCTTGGTGCTGATGTCGCATCTGCTGGGTTTTTTGAAGTGCTTCAGGTCTGTGATGCTGTAACATCCGGATGTGAGTGCGGGCAGCTCTGCAACTTTCTGGGTGAATGCTGATGTGAAGCTTTGCACCTGGTCTGTCGGCAAGTGTATGTTTGCAAATGTGATATGTGCTGTGTCCAACCAAACATCTGCAAAGCTGCCGCCAAGTCCAGGGCAAATGTGGGCCAGAAAATCATGGATGGCTGTGTAGTTGTGATGTGCTGGCGGTGGCTTGCCTACAAACGCTGCATGGCTGCTGTTTGAGAGTGTTATGCTGCTCAAGTCTGGCACAAGCTGTACAGTGTATTCCAGCATCCTAGGAGGCCTCTCTGTAGCACGTTTCAGTTGTGAACTTCTGAAGGGCACCATGGGTTTGCCTGGTGTTGCGTCGGCTGGTGCTGGTCTTGAGAAGGTTGATGGGCTGTGCTGGTTGGACATGCTTCCTGGTCTGAACTGTGGTGCTGTGTTTGGCCTGGAGGCTGGTGAGCGTTGCTGTCTGAAGATTGATGCATTCCCTTGCGGGTGTCCATTGTTTGTCAACTGCTGCCCTCTGTGAGACACTGCATGCTCCTGAACTTGTGCATTGGCTGGCGCGTTTTGCCCTTTGTACGGCACGTGGTTACCTTGAGCCTGGCCATTGAATGGGGGGTGCTGCCCTCTGTAGGGAACACTGTAGCCTTGACTTTGCCCACCGACTGCTGCACGCTGGCCCCACTGAGCCTGTGAGTTGTCTTGAGCGTGGCCACTGACTACCCTTTGCTGCCCAGCGGCAGGCTGGTGTTGGAATGGTTGGGCTCCACTAGCGCTTGAGTGTTGTCTTCTTTCAAAGGGGGTGTGGGGGTTGCTGTGTGGTTGCCAGCTAGCTGGAGACTGTGGCCTGGAGTTGGTGTGAGATTGCCAGGTGGTCGAGGCTTGGGGCTGCTTGTGACCAGCATTGCTGTGCTGATGCTGGCTGCTTGTGTGATGAGGATCACGACTAGGCCTTCCTCGTGCCTCCTGCCGATGCAAATAACCGGTTAGCACAAGCTCGCAATACGGCAGAAGTGTCATCGGGCACGAAAGTAGAGATGCACACTTCAGCGTACCTGTGAGATTGCGTTCGAGGGGGCTGTGTGCGGCGTGGAATCTCTACGCCAGGAAACGCTGTCGCTGCCGCCGGCCATGCTCCTTTAGCCGACAGGTAGGCCCTATAATTCCGAATTTCTGACGCAGTCACTATCCTTTCTGTGTGCACAATCACCGCTGCAAGATAGCCAGAAGGTCAGGGCCGCAAGTGCACACATGTGATCGGTTGAAACAAGGATCGTGTTAAGTGAACTGACAGACTTCGCAATCACAACAACGACAATCACTGGGTTGCTGAAGTCAGCGCCTACCATTGCAGTAGCACAAGTGTGGCGCACCGAGAATGGTCTACCTTCACAACGCTGTGCTTGTCAACCTGGCCTCGGTTGACACGCCGCGATCTCTTGCATAACGCCAACATGCAGCCGTTACGGGCCTTCCATCTGTGATTTGAATGGACCAGGTGTTACGATGAGAGCAATTGCAGACTGGTACATGCTTCAGAAGAATCTACTGTGCATTTGATTTAAATGTGGCTCCTATTTGATTAGCTAATGTTAGCTACTTAGTAAGTGTAAGTGATAAGCAAGTGCTTGTTCCCTCAGTGCAGAACGGGGAGAATGACGTTCTGTGAATCAAGCATAACACACATGTAAACTGTTGGCCCTTGCAGACCATGTTCGTATTTATACTATGATACTATGAAATTAAGCCTGAATACACTTTGTCTTGCCTACACAGCACAAATAGCTAATTTTTCTAAGGACAATGGCTACACAGTCAAGTCATCTCTGCCAATGCACATCATTCTTGTGCAAAAGGGCAACCGTAGAATGCAAGTGGGCTGAGCCTCAGGTGCTTAAGCTCAAAAGATCCAAGACGTCTCTGATTACTGATTCCAAAGCAGCTGCATCCCTGCACTGCAGACGACGCTGCTTGTCTGCAAGAACTATCGCATGTGACGCTGCCTCACAGGAGGTGTACAGAGGCACAGGGTATCTTGCCAGGGGCTTGTGGAAGTACGCATGGGCAATCAGCGCCTGTTTTGTGCCTGCCTCCAAGGCCTGATCCACTGACTGCTGAATCCTGATGCCAGCACATCTCATTGTCGCAGGATTGGCTCTGACTGCTTTTGCCAACTGATTGAAGCTCCCTGCTGCAGTTTTGAGGCTGTAAGCTCTGATGGTCATGTGCTGATCCTGGTTGCTGTGGATGTCGCTGCAGTTGCCCCCCAAATCATGGACTGTCTGCTGCAGCGCTTGAATCCAGAGCTCCTGTGTGTCCTTGAAGTCTGAAGTGGTGCTGTCAAGGTCAAGGCAGTAATATCTGTCACCCTTGATGTGGGCGTCGTGTCTGTCAGGGTTGATGAAGAGCTTCAGGTCTGTGATATTGTAGCATCCTGACGTGAACCTGGGCAGCTCTGCAGTGTTCTGCGTGAATACTGATTTGAAGCTGTGCACCTTGTCTATTGGCAAGTTTATACTTGCAAATGTGATATGTGCTGTGTCCAACCAAACATCTGCAAAGCTCCCGCCAAGTCCAGGGCATACGTGCTCCAGAAAATCATTGATGGCTGTGTAGTTGTGATGTGCTGGCGGAGGCTTGCCTACAAATGCTGCATGGCTGCTGTTTGAGAGTGTTATGCTGCTCATGTCTGGGACAAGCTGCACTGTGTATTGAAGCATCCCAGGAGGTCTCTTTATAGTTTTTTTCTGGCATGATTTTCTGAAGGGCACCACAGGTTTGCCCGGTGTTGCATTGGCTGGTCTGTGTGCTGGGCTTAAGATGGTTGATGGGGTATGCTGAATGGACATGTTTCCTGGTCTGAGCTGTGGTGTGTTTGGCCTGGAGGCTGCTGACTGTCTGAGGACTGATGCATTTCTCTGAGCATATCCAGTGGTTGCCGACTGCTGCCTTCTGTGAGAATCTGTGTGATCCTGAGGTTGTGCACTGGCTGGCATGTGTTGCCCTCTGTAAGGCATACTGTTGCCTCGAACCTGGGCGTTGGATGGTGGGTGCTGCCCTCTGTAGGAAACACTGTAGCCTTGATTTTGCCCCCTGACTGCTGCACGCTGGCCCCAGTGAGCCTGTGAGCTGTCTTGAGCATGGCCACTGACGACCCTTTGCTGCGCTACGTCAGGCTGGTTTCTGAATGGTGGGGCTCCACTAGCGCTTGAGTGCTGCCTTCTCTCAAAGGGGGTGTGGGTGCTGCTGTCTGGTGACCACCTGGCTGGAGACTGTGGCCTGATACTTGTTTGAGACTGCCGGGTGGTCGAGGCTTGGGGCTGCCTGTGAGCAGTATTGCTGTGCTGATGTTGGCTGGTTGTGTGACGAGGAACACGACGGGGCCTTCGGCAGACCTCCTGCCACTGCAAATAACAACGCTGTGTTGATAAGCTTGCAATAGGGCAGAAGCTTCTTCGGGCACACAAAAGGAGATAAAAAGACTCAGCGTACCTGTGAGGTTGCGTTCGAGGGGGCTGTGTGCGATGTGGAGTCTCGACGCCAGGAAACGCTGTCACTGCCGCCGGCCATGCTGGCCTGGATGAATGGCAAGCCTCTACAATCTTGCGTACCGAAGTAACTATCAAAATTGTGTACACAGCTGCAAGATATGCTGAAGGTCAGGGCCGCAAGTGTACACACGTGATCACTTGAAGCAAGGATCGTGTCAGCTGAACTGAACGACTTCGGGTTCACAGCAACGACACTCAGGAGGTTGTTTTAAGTCGGAGCCTAACTTTGCAGCAGCACAACTGTGGCGCACCGAGCAAATGGTCTACCTTCAAAACGCTACGCTTGTCATCCTGGCCTCGGCGATTTCGAGGTCAGTTTCATAACGCCAACATGCAGCCGTTACGCATTCAGGCTCTTGCGACGGGATGCAACGACGTTTATGCGTACGTCTCAATGACACTGTACTTCAGATCCCAGGCTTACTTTGACAGCACCGCATTTTTCTCGAGCTATCTGGGCTGGCGTCAAATCTTCCTGGGTGTTGCTGTGTAAATTCAGCATACACATCAGAACCGCAGATCTCCGGTCGGCAAGAGTGCCCAAGGATGCGGTTGCCAAACACATTGACCTGACTTAGCTGTAAGCATCCCAGGCAGTCCTCAAGGTCGTTGCCACCTAGCTATGGCTGTGCTACCAGCACCATTCCGTTTGGTCAGCTTGCGCAGTGGCCCTCACAAGCCCACTGAAGAAGCACAAGCTGCTCAGCAGTTCCAGTACCTGCTGCAAGTCATAGATGAGCACTGGCAGTCAATTACAGCTTGGTAAAAATTTCTAGCTGTGGTCAAATCTGACACTGTAGCTGCAACTTGCCAGGGCTTCGACAACAGCATTTAAGCAGAGATGGCAAACTTGCATGCGATGCTTTTGCAGGCTGACTGACCAGTGGCTGCGGCAACAGCAGTTGTGCATGTGCATGCGCTGCAAATGACTGTCTCAGCCAGTACTGACAGTACATAAGCCAGTACTGACAGTATATAAGCTTGTACTGACACATGTACTCTTCAGCTCCTGCAGCTGCCCCACAGCTAGACCTATGTCACAGTAGAAATGTAGACCACACTCACAAGCTGCTTTCTGCCACTGTCCAACATGAGACCCTGCATGCTGACTTGCAGCTGTGTGACACCATGGATTCCAGAGCATGAGCTGCTTCAGGCTGAGGTGCCTCCTGAGGTGGCAGGCCTGCATGTGCAAGTGGCAGCCATGCACAGCAAGTGCATGCAGAGCCAGCGCTTCATGGCGGCAGTGCAGCGAGAAGCTGTTGGCATGACTGCCAGACAAGTTGAGCAGCTGCAGGTAAGAAATAAAAAATAAATAAATAAACGTATACTTAGCCAGCAGGCATCAGGTATGTGCGACGCTTGTCAGTTCCCTGAGCTGCAGGTGTGCTCAAGCAGTTTGTGGTAACTCTGGCAATGTGTTGGAACACAACTATATTGCTCAGGAAACATTTGCTGGATCTATCTGGAACTGTTACTGTGGGTGTCTCATTGCATATAGATTATTGTGTGCATACACCAGGCTGTTATGCATACACCTGTATGATGTGCCTTACATTGTGTTGTTGCGCACACGCATTGTTGTGCGCACACCTCATAGCCATGTGCATGTCTGTTTGTTGGCTGCATAGCACTGTGCATGCACCAAATGTTGGTCCCGAAGGCATGCACAGAGCGCGTTCATTGCGCTCGCAGGTGCTGCTGTATGCAATGGAAGACTTCAGCTTTGCAGACTTCATCCATCTGGCTGTCTACCACAGAAGAGACATGTTTGCAGCTTCGCCAGTGGGAATCTCACCCAGGACCTGGAACCCTGACAGCTTCCTAAGCCCTGTCCTCTCCACACCACATCAGCGCCTGTCAGACCCTGACTTTCCTGCCAGAAACCTCAGGGCCAGCAGGGCATCTCGGCTTGGCCCCGATCTGGTGCTGGCCACACAATCAGATGGTGAGAATGATGATAAGGCAGAGCGGCTAAGGTGTATGGAGATACCAGAGATGGTGAAGTGGACAAAGCTGCTTGAGAATGGAGGTATGGGTTGAGCTGTGAGCCCTGCAGTAACCCTCAAGGCTACAGGATGCTCTTGTGTGCGCAAGTAGCATTACACTGATTCTGCCCATGCTGAAGCTTGGTACTTGCTGCTCATTTAAGCAAGCTCTTGGCAGTGTAAAGTGCTAGACGCTCATCATGCAGCTCAACTACCATTGCCTCGCACACTGTATACAAGAAGTGATTGCGAGGCTGCGGCAAAAGCCTATAAGGTCTGTCAATCTTCAAGGCAACGTTGAAAGTCCATTGCTGCAGGGCTGCCGAAAAAGGTCCCTGCCAAGCAGCCCAAGTTGGGAATGGGAGCCCTAGCAGGACTGACACGACTCAAAAGCCGAGCAGTCATTGCACGCAAAACTCTAGCCTTGGGCCTCCCGCCCAAAGTGCCAGGAGATGGTCAGGGATTTGGCGGGATAGACTTGTCAGTTGCAGTCTGCAGGACACCAGAGGCTGTTCTGCAAAGCTGGGATGACAAGGTGTTCCCAGGGGAAGGAAAGGGGTTTGAGTCGGCACGTGACAAGACTTTCACTGGTACTTGACACTCAATAGTTTCATGTTTGCTGTGTTATCATGGTGTGAAATATTGCACTCTTGCTACTGCTGTTCTTGGATGCTTTCAATATGGAGCACCAAGGGTCTCTTATCTGAAGCTGCCTGACTTTGTATGCAGTGTCTTCAATTTGACAATTTGCCTGCCTGCCTGTATATGTGTTGCCATCCCAAGTCAAAAGAAGCTATTCTAGGCACAGTTGGTGCTGTTGCCTTCTTCTGCTGTTGCCTTCAACTGGGGAGATCCCATCCCTGAAGAGGATGTGCCGCTGTCCCAAGTCAAAAGAAGCTATTCTAGGCACAGTTGGTGCTGTTGCCTTCTTCTGCTGTTGCCTTCAACTGGGGAAATCCCATCCCTGAACAGGATGTGCTGCTGTTGGGTGCCCAACTTTCTTATTGGGTACAGGTTTGAAGGGCAGTGCACAGCAGCATACGACTAGCAACAGGGCACCCTTCTCATCACATCCCTTCTTAGCTCCTCTGCGCAGCCTTCAGTCAGTCAGTGACTCATCACCCCAAGCGCGACAGCCTGTCAACAGCAGCATTCACAGCCACAATGCAGCTTCTCTCCATGCGGCTTCAGATGCACACATGTCTGCGACAGACCAGCGACACCAGACAGAGGAAGCTGAATTTGTGGCAGACACTAGCGGCGGTTTCAAAGGTACTTCCAGCATGAGGGCTGTTCCCATCAGCCCTGCCCTTGGGGCTTCTCCAAACAGCCCTGGTCTGGAAGTTGAGCCAGGACTGCAGACTGATTTGCATGTCCATTCAGAGATGCAGATGTCTCAGGCAGAGCTACCACAGCAGCTGCTGAGTCAGCCTGACTCAACTGACAGGACAGATGAACAAATCTCGGCACATGCAGCATCAAGCATCAGACAAAGCCAGCACAGCAGTATGACTGATGCAGTGGAGGCTGCTGATGCAAATGATGCGCAAGAGCCTAGCTCAATAGACCAAGAAAGCTGCCTTGATGGTGCTGAGCAGCAAGATGAGCATCATCTTGAGTCACCGGGCAGGTTTGCTGAAGCTCAGTTTGTCTTGCTGCAGCAGCGGCAGCACCAGCTGCAGTCACAAAGGATGGCAGACTTGCCACTAGCAAGCAAGTCACAGCCGAGCCTTGTCACACAGCTGGGGCTGAGACCGCAGGACAGCAGTCTGTCAGAGAGTGTGTCATCTGAGCAGCAGAGCAGAGCCAGCAGTCCATTCAGACCTGTAAGACAGCATGCTCAGCACATACAGCATGCCCAGCATGGGGCTGTGGATGGGGAGAAGGTTGCAAACAGCCCTGTGGTGTTGTTCAGCCCTGGAGGGCCATACTCTCACAAGAGCAGCTGGTATAAAGATGCAGCTGCAACACAGGTGTCTTGACCTGCTTTCCTGCTATCTTGTCGTGTCTTACTAGCATCTCCTGGGCAAGCTGCAAGTTCATTGCATGCTGTCATGGCCAAGAAAAATGATACATTTTGCGACAGTCATCTGTAGACGAAGCGCAAATTGTTGTAAAGCAGTGACCCTGATTGTGACTCTTTTCCCCCTCTGATGTGGGAATCTGGCTGACTCTACCTGATTCTGCTGGTCAATATGCCCTTTGAACGTTCAAAGTCCGTATATGTGTTGGCTGAAATGCCAGCTTAGACTGATCCTGGCATTTATAGGGGCCAGGGCTGTTTCCAAGAACCATAGCTGGTACCCATACCGCAGGCCTCGCAGTGACCTCCAGAGCAGCCAGGGTACCTCCTTTGGGCCTACCCCCTACCTCAGGTGGGTTGCATTCACATGCAAATCAACATCTGACTAATGATGTTACAGCTCTGACACACATTCTTGAAATGTGAACCTTGGCGCATGAGTCCTGACTTGGACTGCCAAGCTGTGACTGATCATATGGGTCTAACTTGGTTGAGAAGTTTGAACATGTCACACAGGCCCATAGACAAGCTTGCTTGCCATGTGACTCATGCCATCTGCTGTGAGAACGTGTGTGTTGAGACGAGCCTGTTGCTGTCATCCTGTACAGCCAAGAAAACTTGATGTGCACCAAAGCTCATCAGCATGTCGGCTGCTCTTGTTGTTTTGCAGCTGTGCTGCTTTTCTTCAGGCTCTGACCTAGTCTGTCTCAACTACATGGAGCATGGCTTGCAGAAGGTGCAAGCCCCATCATCAAATGGGTGATCCAGCAAATTTTGCTCCAGCAAAACAGAGGCAGTGTGTTGTTGCAGGCGCAGCGGGCCGATCTGGCACAGCCCTAGGGCTGTCCTCTAGGCCAGGTTCAGGCGCTGATTGGTTTGCTGATGCCACTGCAACTTCTGCTGCATCGCACAGAAGCGCAGCAAGCCGGCGTGGTCGTCTGTCCAGACATCCTTCAGGCACTGATGTGCTGGCTGGTGTCAATATACCTGGCCTCTCAGACAGAAACGGTGTGAACACAAAAGCTGTATCCAGGCATGTTTCAAGTGAAGTCCTGGTGCCTGGTATATCCACCCCAGGCAGTGCAGGCAGGCGCGGGATTTTATCCAGGCACCCTTCCGGCATCGATGCATCAGCTGATGCTACCATCACTGGCATGTTCAACAAGGGTGGAGTGCTGAGAGGAGCGATGTCAAGGCATTCATCAGCTGAAGGCTTGACGACAGCTGTAAACGACAAAAAGCCGCACAGCAGCTCTGCAGTGGCGAGCAGGCCAGCAGCACCTGACAGTGGTGCTGTTTCAGACAGGCAACGGTCTGCTGCAGATGCCGATGCAGCTTCCGCAGAAGGTATGCCAGAAGCTGCTGACATGAGGGGCAGCAGCGCTTCTATTTCCAACACTGTTGGGGAACAGCAGTCCAGTCAGTCAGCTCACATTGGCTCTCATTCTCAGCAACACGGCAGTCAGCCATTTGACTCGTCAGACGTGACTGAAGAAACAGTCATGTTGCCATCCCTGGTAGAGCGAATGGTCAGGTTGCCAACACACAAGTCAGTGCTTAAGTCAGCAGCCTCCCTTTATGCAGCCTCTGGAGTCGTGGATGACCTCTTCACACCTAAAGAGACTTATGTGAATGGTGGTGCCGAGCCCATGACTCGAGCCAGGCATCACTATGGCTTGTCTCCACGTGAGATTGAGGAGGATAGTGAGAAGCGCAAGGAGTTTGCAAGTAATCTGGGAGCTTGGTATAAGGCTCAGCTGCAGCGCCGGGCACGTGTCAACACATCCAGTGCAAGGGTCATGAGTCGAAGCAACAGCAAGCTGTCAGATTAACTTTATAGCAATGTGTTTGAAGTGTTCAAAGTTTGTTTTAAAGTAGACAGCATCAATGCTAAGTGTTTGATGACTAAAACTCTAATTCCAACTGATGTCAGTGATGTTGCTGGTGCTACTGAACAGTTCCATGAGTGTGCTATGTTCAATGCCTCACACTTCATTTCAGTCAAAAGCACTGTGCAATGGCAATCTATATTTGCATGCCAGCTGTTGATGCTGCCAAATCATTGAATGAACTGTGCCCATAATAGTGCTGCTTGCAGCTACCTTTTGCTGCCTTGGTTAAACCCACAGTTAAAAGGCTTCCAACAGGACTTGCAACATTTGAAGGTCACCTTTTTGTGTCCGGGCACATCAGCACAGCCTGAGTTGGCTGGGAAGGCCTATAGATGGGCTAGCTTGTGTTTGCAGCAGAGTTCATTGACGCAAACTTGCAATGGTCAGAGCCCAGAAGTCCTTCTGTTTTGAAAGAAGCCCACCATCATCACATCTCAGTCAACAATTGATGGTACACCTCTTTACACACATGTATTTGGCGACTGGCAAGCTCCAGGAGGAATCCAACAGGTGACGATGGTCGTCACTTATTCAAAGCAATTTCCTGAACTAATATATGAATTAGGACCATGCTCACAAGTTGACACGAAAACCCAAAGGAAATTTATGAGCGCTACACAATCGCATGGGGCTTCCAACATCTGAAAGGGGTTGAGCAATCAGCCGCAATGCCGTTTGACTCATCAGATTATATGCCTATTGAGAGAACGCTCAGCAGTCAAGTTAAGTTGGGTTAAGTTGGTGTTTCGATGAGAGCCACTGCAGATTGGCATATGCTTTCAGTGTGGCTTGTAAATTCTGTTTGGACAATGATTAACATGCAGAACAAAGAGTTGCATATTCAGCGCAACTATAAATAAGACTACACTATAGTAAGAGAGGATAGCAAATCAAGGTGTCATTGGATACGGTGCTCATTGATGAGCCCCTGGCTCTTCCAACAGCCACTCCACAATTTCCATGAGTAACTGGAAGCTGTGGTATCTTGCAATGTTCTTGAACACTGTCAGTTGTTTTCGGAATACATCAGCTGGCTGTGTGCACTTCAGCTCACCACCACAAAGCTTGCACTGCCTGGCAAGATGACCTGATGACACCTGCACCAGAAAGGGCTGACCTTCAATGCTAAGCTGTCTGAATACATTTGGGCTCCACGTGCCTTTTCGTGCTTGCTTGTGTATTGCATTCTGGTTGAGATGCTGAGTTGTTGCTGCACAAGGAGGCCAGTCACAATTTGTGCCTTGCACACATGCCAAGGACAGGGCTGTGTTGAGCCGTATGGGTCTGCACATCAGCATGCATTGAGCAGACTGCCAACTCATACAAATGACTACATAGGCATGGCGCCATGCACAAACACACAGCTATGTACAGCCACGCATGAAATGCAAGCTGTGAGAGTAAGCATTGCACATGGTAGCAGAGCCTCGGCTCATCCAGTGGGTTCATGCAAATGATCACAGCTTGGAATTGCTGCAACCTGTGTGCATTACACTGCAGTGCACGTGAACAGGGTCAGACTGGCCAGTTTGAGTTGTGCTCACGTTCTTGCACTTGGCGCACTGCAGGTCTTGCAGCTGGTAGGCACGCTCCTGTTGCTGCACCACGGCCACAAGGGCTGACTCTATGGCCCCCAACTCGTACCCTGTCCCGCATGCCTCACAGTTCCATCTGTGCACCTGCATAGTACAGAGACTGGATACAGCATGCTCGCACACTGAAACCAGCATAACATGTTGCACAAAGCTGTGCTACCCCATGCATAGTTGCCCGCATGAGATGATTTTGATCACAAGCCAAGTCAAGGTTAGCCACAGGATGAACATCAAGAACAGATCCTTCTCAGAGGCTACACGTCTGCCAGCATGCTAATAGCACATTTTCCGAATGATCCAAGTGAACTTGCAATCTGATGAAGACATGCGCAGGAAGGGTCAAAGGACACCCAGCACCAGGATGCGCGAAAAGGACAGTGTGAAGTGAGCAGCTGCTTCGTGAAGGGCAGATGGACTGCAAGACATGAATGGAACAGCCTGCAGCTGTGTCATTGAAGTGTTCACAGCAAGCAAAGCAGGTAGCTGACAACAAAGTCTAATCCTGTGCAGTTCGGGAGGTGCACCTGATGAAGAACTGCAGACAAAGGCACAGCTGATGACAGACCTGAAGGTGAGGGTCTCTGCAGAGGTCCAGGTCTCGGCAGTCGTTGCAGCTGGGGCAGATCACATCTCGCAGCACATATGACATGCAGGGCTCCTGCAGGACAGCATGATAAGTCACAACACCTACTTTGAGTGTACAAAATCCATCAAAAACACGCAATTTGTAATTTCTTAGCGCTCTTGTCACATGCATTCAAACAGCTCCAGCTGCGCCAGAGAATACAAATGAGGAGGCGACACAGAGCCCTTGATAAGTCAATGCTATGAAGCATCTGAGAACCACAGCTGTTGTGAAGCATGCCAGGAGAACCCAGAGGGCGCCATGAGAACGCTTGCCTTGAACTCAGATTCTGACGCAAACTCCCTGACATGTACCAGCTTCAGCAGGTTGCGGCGCAGCACTGCCACCTCTTGCTGAAGGCCTGAGTCCAGAGCCAGCACTGCACACACTGTGCGCACAAAGGCAAGGGCGGGGGCACCCAGCTCATCCTGCGCAGCAAGCACAGCTGTCAGCCCCTAGTCCTGCGTGCTGTGTTTGAGTGGCAACATGTGTATGATCACAGGTACTCATGTGGTGCAGGGGAGATTTTGCTTCCTTTCAAGTAGGGAAAATTTTGCTCCCTTTAAAGTAGGGAAGGTTCTGCGCGAACTTGGAAGGTGGCCATGCAGGAGCAATGTTGCAACCTGCAGAGGAAACAAATACCAAACGCCATGTGAGGCAAGTCAGAAGTACAGAGTATAGCATGATGTGCCTGCTGGAGGTAAATGTGTGACTATGATCAGACACTTGGCAGCCTTGACTGATTGCACCAGTTCATTCAGCAAGTGGCAGGTACCTCAGGAAGGTGAGAGCCAGCAAGGATGGGGAACTGGTGCTTGGAGTCGCTGTCATGCGCGCCGATCCACTTCAGGATGTCCCGGGTGCAGCGCAGCAGCTTCTGAGTGAAGTGAGGGGGTATTTGGTCCTTCAGCCAGTCCAGCTGCATCTGCTCGGCACTGCGAGCATCTGCCAGAGCCTGCAACAAACGAGGCACAGCAGCTGATGTCTTTGTCAAGAAGCACAACTGTGGGTGTGGAGACTTTGTCATGTGTGGCTCATCATAGCGCTCAGCCTTTCAGATTTCATGTTGTCCGCCAAAGGGGCTATCTGATCTCTCAGCCAGTCCAGCTGCATCTGCTCAGCACTGCGAGCATGTACCAAAGCCTGAGCAAGCTCGACACAGCAGCTGATGTGTTTGGCAATAAGCACAACTGTGGGTGTGGAGACTTTGTCATGTGTGGCTCATCATAGCGCTCAGCCTTTCAGATTTCATGTTGTCCGCCAAAGGGGCTATCTGATATCTCAGCCAGTCCACCTGCATCTGCTCAGCACTGCGAGCATGTGCCAACGCCTGCAGCAAGCTCGACACAGCAGCTGATGTCTTTGTCAAGAAGCACAACCGTGGATGCTGAGACTTTGTCATGTGTAGCTCATCATAGCGCTCAGCCACTGAGATTGCATGTTGTCCGCCAAAGGCATGTCTCACAGATTCTGGGAGATCACAGATGTTGTGTAGTCTACTTGATGCTGACGCGTAAACAAGTCTTACTTCTGCGACGTCAACAAACGCTCAGTCTAGCAGCACTGTGTGGGGCATGCCACCATGTAATGTACTGATGTGCATGAAGCAGTGGAAAGAGCCAGATCGAGGGACTGACCTGAGAGCCACCTTGTGAAGCGCCTTCCAAGGCGCTTTGCATAGCATGCCGCCAAGGCAACACCACAAACTCTGTTGTGATGGCCAGGAAGGCTTCATGCATTGCTGGCGGCAGGTAGTCCTGCAGACATCATAGCATTTCAACTGCATGGTTGTGCTGATCATATGGTGAAGTTGTCTATGCAAACAGATAAACAGCTACCTGCATGGGCTATACACATGATTTGATAATGTGCAGCAGCCATGCTTTACATTCTGTTGGCCATTGTCGATGATGTACATGCAGAGAGGGCCACGCCAGTAAAGCAATTCACACGTGGTCATACCAGCAATGCAATGCACATGGCACCTGCACAATGTCTGCTGCACAAGAATCAAAGCATATGAAGGGTGTGCAGGCTAGAACCATGCCTTGATGTTCCACAGCTGGTCAATGGCTGGCCGCTGCAGCATCTCTTCATCTAGTGCGCCAATGCCTTGTTCAGCCTCGTCAGCATTGAGCCCCTGCATACAGATGGAGTGCCCACCATGAGTATGCATTTGATGTCAAGGCAGTTTGAACGGTTGTTTGATATGCAGCAGGCCCTGCATGTCTTTCATGACCTTGTAAAACTGGCTGTTGTGATAAGCACTGAGAGAGCGCCGAGACACTGTTGATCAAGTATGCTTGTGGCCAAAAGGCCCCATATTATGCAGCCTCTGGTCTATGTCACCTCGCAAAAGATTTCCAGCTTGGTACCTGAGACAATGTGCCTGGGGCCTGTGTGAGCTGATCCTTCAGGTCTGCTGGCAAGGCTGCTTGGATCCCCAGGAAGTTGTACCAGTCCCTGCACATGATAGCAGCAGATGATGCCAATCATGAGTCAAACGCAAATTTGATGCGGTGCTTGCATGATTCTCAAAATTTGCAGTGCCTGATGTCATTGCCAGGTCAGGTGGGTTTTCAGAGCGGTCTGTGCTATATGCTAGCAGACGAGGCTGCATGCTGGACAGCCAACTGATGCTGCTGCTTTAGCAAGGGTGTGTCAGCTGAACAAGCATATATGAGTGGTCTCTGCTGATCTGAGCGCTGCAGAAACTGTTGCTGATGGAATGATGCAGCATGCAAACCTGAACAGGAGGGTGTGCCAGAAGGTGGCAGGCTGCAGCTCCAGCCACATGAACAACTCTCGCCGCCGTAAAGCATCCAGAAGGTAGTCTACATACCTGTGAAAAGGATGAACTGAGGTCAATACACATTAAAAACATCTATGGCTGAGTGATCCAGAAGAAATGAGACCAAGAATGATCACAATACAGCATGTTGGTGTCAATCTTGACAAACCCACCTAAGCTGCAGCACCAGTGACCTCCTGCTGCAGCGTTTGAGACCTGGAGAGGGCTAGGTTTCTGCTAGCAGAGCAAGTATGGAGTGCAGTTCAGGATTGTGCAGATGGAGTTGAGAACTCACCCTACAGCAGCGGTCAGATTTCGCTTGCCAGTTGCCAAAATGATGCTGGTCATGTCCGCGGCTACGATGGTCGCACCGAGCTTGCGCATCTCGGCAACCAGATGCGCAAGCACTTTGCGCATGAGGCTCGCCACCGATTGCCTAATAGCCGGGCTTGCCAAGACGGCACTGGGGCTACACAGCCACCGCCAAAGATTCCGCAGCAAAGCATCCGCATAGCTGCATTGGCAGAGGAACAGGTTGAGCGGCAGCCGTTCAGCCCATCGAATCTATCACATCCAGACTCTGGCTTCACTCACCTGTTGTGATTTTGGACAGCGTCATGAAGCCAGTTGCTGACGAGTTGCTTGAGCACTTTGAAGGCAGGCCCAGCGCCCTGAGGGTCCAAGGACGAGTCCAGAAGGGCAGCCCCTTCCAGCTCGCCTATGACCCCTGCCTGGGCTGTGGCATTGACTGCCATGTGGTGCAGCTTGATTTGTACGCACACACATCGGTACGCCCCGGGATACACGACCTGCACCCATCACAAATTATTGAGCCATTGCTATAGCTTTGGCAGGGTGTGACAGGGTGCCCTCTTGGCCTTAACAGGTAGCTCATAAACAGCTGAGCACTTCATTGATCAAACACATTGAGCTAGCTATGTGCAAGGCAATACTGGAAAAGGACTAAATTACAGAAGCGATGGTGAGAGTCTTTCATGTGCACATGTCATCAACTTCATCATGCAACAGTATACCTCCATTGTAGGCTGGTCCAGCAGGAATCTTGACGTGTCCACTTGGGCACTGGCAGGGCCAGCAACGTCAGGCAGGGATGGGTCATTGGCCCACAGCAGGTGGTCAGCATCACGCAAGCATCTTGCATACAAGGCATCTGCCGTATTCAGGATCCAGTCCCCTGTCATGTTCCCAACCGGCAGATGACAATACCTTGCCAATTGAACTCGCTCCTGTGAACATAATAGAAGCAATTGCAAAAGCAGCAAGGGCAGAAGCTTGCGTGACCTGCTATTGGCGACAAGGCACCGCTCAACACTGATCAGCAACCAGTGGCACAACTTGGCAGTTGTAGCTCACATTGAGCATTCACTGTTTTTCTTATGCTGATGATGGGTGCTTGCATGCATCAGCTTGTTGCTAGCTTAACTGTCTGCATGGTGCATCAGCCCAAGCAAGGGAAGGCCAATGCAGCCAGATCATGGCATACAAGGATGCAGAGCCAGATCTATACTCATACAGATGACAATATTGTGAGCAGCTTATTAAAAGTTGCCAACAGGTCCTCCTCCAGGCACAAATAGCCTTTTGTCTGGTGTGACGAGACCAGCAACCCAACAGCCCAGAGACATGATACACATTGTGCCAGGCTCCTGCACGAAGCCTACCTGCAACCAAGAGCCATGAGCTGCCACACGATGCAAAGCCACCTTGGCAGCTCGCTGCTGCCACTGCAGAGGTGGGTACTTGCTGTCTGCTGCCCTGGCAGGGATGTCACAGCAGGGGAAGTCTGCCAGCCCAGGCATGTCGTGATGCAAGCGTTGGGCTCCCCCAGCTGCCTGTGTCACAATGACCACCGGTCCTCTGTGCCGCTGTCTGCAGCAGTAACAGCAGCTCAGGTGGCAGCGAAACTGTAAGTGATGAGCAAGGTCTGGCAGTACAGAGATATCATGATGCGAGAGTTGGGCACCACCAGCTGCCTGTTAAATAATGACCACTGGTCCTCAGTGTTGCTACTTGTGTCTGCAACAGCCGCTCAGGTGAAAAGACACGATCAAATAAGTACATGCTAATAGGCAATGATCATGGGATCCTTTGCAAGTCAGCTGAGCAGCCGCATAGGTGATAGCATGACTGCAAATGTTGAGGAAGGTCTGTCAGTACAGAGATATCATGATGAAAGTGTCGTTGGGCACCACCAGCTGCCTGTGTGAGAGTGACCACTGGTCCTCTGTTGCTACTTGTGTCTGCAAAAGACACAATGAATAAAGAACATGATGATAGGCAATGATGATGGGAGCCTCTGCAAGTCAGATGAGCAGCTGCTCAGGTGACAGCATGACTGCACGCATTCAGCATGGTCTGTCAGCACAAGCATGTCATGATGCAGCTGCTGAGAACAACTAGCAGTCTTTGTAGTCCTGTGCTGCTGTCAGCTTATGTAGCAGTGGGCGGATGGTGACACCTGTGCAAATCAGACACTATGTGTCTGCCCTGTATAGTAATGCCAGAAGCCTGATTGCAAAAACAAGTCTGGCTAGACTGTCCAGCTGCCTTTACAATTATGCACACCATTGATTTGACAGTCACATGGTGGACTCTTCTTGCAGCACACTGCGTGTGACTGCTAGTCATGGTAGACTGCTGCGTTACTGTCCTCTTGGGGCTACTATCGTAGCGTGGGTTGCCTTGAAAGCAGGCATGGGATATTGCATGCGAACAGCTCTGGTGGTGATGGCCATTGCTGCTCTTCAGCACTGGCTATGAACAATTCGAAAGCCAGACCAGAAACAGACCTCAGCTCAGTCAGTGCCCTCTGGACTGCTTTACAGGCGTCAGCAGTGGACGGGACGTACACCACCTCGAACTGCAGCTGTGGAGAGGCTTGTGGTGGCTGACTGGACCCTGATGACTCAGCTGCAGCTGCAGCCTGGGTGGCAGCTTCTCGCCAGCTCTTCTCAGCAGAGCTGGCAGTGACTTCCTTGGCAGCTGAAGCTGCAGGGCTGACCATGATAAGCACAGCCCTACGTCACAACAACTGCTTGAGTCAGGCATGCTCAACAGCAGTTTGCAACAATTCTGACGGGTGCCTCTAGCAACAGCAATGTGTAACAAAGACGTGTACCGAAACAACACAGGCATTAGCGTGCAGCCACACTGCTGTAAAGGACACCAGCAGCAAATTGCAGTACCAGCAGTGACTGAATATTACACTGTAACATATTCAGATGCACATCACAGGAATGTCAGTGCTGCAAAGCTGGCAAGTTTACCTCTGCTCCATGGGCATAGCCAGAACATAGACAGCGCGGCCCCTGCTGCTGTCATGGGACTGGAACAGGCCTACATGCTGCAAGGGCCCCATGCCCTCTGGCCCAGAACCTGCCAGGTAGCTGCACTCTGTTGTTGTGCGCATCTGCAGCCGTGCAGAAGCTTAGCCTCTTGCTTCCAAAAAGCCTTCAAAGCCTGCCTGGCCTTATGCCAATCATTAATTCACGGCAAAGGTGCTGCGTTTGCACAGCATGCACGCACAAATACATTCAAGAACATGCAAGCATGCACACACAGACAAGCACACACGTGCAAATGCCAAAGACAGTGCAAGGGCGTTGTTACCACAGGGGCCAAACTACACCTGAAGGTCTGTCAAATCAAAGCCATCCTGCATGGACTTGGAGCGAGACTCTGGTATGACAGCAGTCACACAGCCCAGCTGTTGTGCTGCGTGCAGGTCCAAAGGCAGCCGTTCCTCAAAGACGCCCTTCACATGGGGCTCTGAGAGGGCAATGGCCAGCTCGTTGGCCTGCTCCCTATACTCTGCATCTGGCATGACTACCTGCATGGCCAGAAGTTGATGCCTTGTTGATGCGCATATGCTGTGACAGGTTGTGGTACTTGGCGCAGCAACTCCTTAGTGCAACAATGCGTACATGAGATTCTTTGAAAAGGCCCAGCAAGCCATGAGTTCATTCATACCCAGGTCAAGAGGACTAATGCATAGCAAGCACGGTCTGTTTGGTTTCCTGCATCCATGTATGAAGCATATGTCTCCTCCCAGGCATGTACAGCCCTAAACATCTTCCTGTATGTGGTCCTTTTTTGGCAGTCAGCGCAGCAACATTGGTGTGTGCTGATGCAGACTGAATCAGACCTGGCAATATCACCTATTGGATAGGAACATTGCCAGTGTGTTGACCAGGGTTTATCATGTGCTGACCTGGTAGACATTGAAGGGCTCCTGGCCGTAGGGCAATGTCCTGATGACCCTCCGCCCCAAAGCAACAGCAATGGGATCCTCTGGGGCTACACTTGAGTTGACATAAAATGTGCGAGGCACCCTGAGTGGCACAGCATACACCTGCTTGTTGACTAGCACCCAGGCCTGTAGAACAGAAACAAGGTGCACTGTTGCTGCAGGCTCCTTGCGTACTGGGCAGGTGCTAAATAGCAGTAAACAGCAGTGCCTTCATGTGCTAGTCTGGGAGAATGCATGAGGTGGGTTGAGTTGTCATGCAACAAAGCAAAGCAACCTTTTGCAGTGAGTGGCGGGTCTTCAACTTGAAGAAAAGCCAAGCGGCTGTCAGACTGGAGGTGTACAGCCACGGCACTAATTTATGCAACAGCAAATGATGTGTGTGCAGACTGGCCACATGTACAACAAAATCATGGCATCCAGGCAGTAGCGTCTTTCATGCTGACTATCAATTTTCCAAGGTGCAAGGGGAACAGCTGCAAAGAAAGCGTCGTTAAACTGAACATCAGATTTCATGGTAGCGCAAAAAGCCGTCCCAACAGCCCTATCAGATGACAAAACTTGCCTTGAAGATGCCTGGGGTGCTGGTGCCAGCTAGCTGTATGAGCTGCCAGTGCGTATGGGTGGCAGCTGCTGCTTGCTGCCTGAAGAACCCTGCTGCTCCAGAAGCTGCATGTTGCAACAACTATGAGCCCAAGAACAGGTCCGTGCATTCCACATTGCATCGCATCATGCATGCAAACAAATTCAAGCTGAGCATGCTGTTAGCAAGAGACCTGGATCAGCATTGCCTGGTCAGTGGCAGGTCAAGGGACACATGAGAGGCAGGAGTGCACACTGGAATCACACCATCGCGGCAGGCTCTGAATTGCAGCGGCAGCTCCATAAGTTTACAGGCATGCTGCCGGAATCTGGCCTTGGGGACACACAATCAGTCAGACAACAGCCAAACATGCGCATGTCAAGCTACACCCTCAGGCCCAATCTTTTGCCTGGCAGAAGCAGTCACTAGAAGGAGCTCTGTGCTCAGCACTGCAACATGGGTGCATGATGGCCGAGAATGGTCTGGTGGACTTGCCTTTTGGAGCCCTGGAAGGATCAGGCGGCCTGCCAGCTGCCTTGGCGGCTTCCAGCTTACGCCGCTTGCGCTCCTGTACCCCGGCCTGCCAGCGCCGCTTCTGGTGCTTGATCCATGCTGCAGGATCTTCATGCCTGCAATGCAGCCAAATCAATGCCTTGCTGCAACTTCCTAGCTAAATGACAGTGTTGTGTGTAAATGATCACCATGTTGTTTGTGCATGTTGTTTGAGATGCTGCAGGATTTTCATGCCTGCAATGCAGTCAAGTCAATGCGTTGCTGCAAGTTGCTAGCCTGAATGAGAATGTAGCACCTGCATGTTGTGTGAGATGCAGATGCAGACTGCTGTTGGCTAGACATGCTCATGACCATCAGTTGCCTGTATTGCAGGCCTTGCTGCAGCAGTATATCTAAACGTGTTGTGTTAAGCCAGGCTGCATGCACACAGACAAAAAATGCTGGCCCATCTGACTGACAAGGCTGCAAGTTGAGGCCAAAGGGAAGGAGGGAGGGGGGGGGGGGAGGGGAGAAGGGGGGTAAGGACAGCTGCAGGAGGGTAATACTTGCTCACCTGTCAGGGCATGCCTCTGCTGGTTCTTGACTGGATGGCCCAGCTGGGATATTCCTCACATCTCCTGCATTCTCCTCTGATTCCACTACCTGCATGAGCCATTCATGTCACCACCTGTTTCATTTGGCACAAGCTTTGCAAGGTGAGAAACACCATGTAACAGCATGACAGGCATGTAGTAGACGTCATCATCCTGCTGACAACAAGGCTCAATAGCATCATAACTCTCCGAGCAGCGTTCAACAGGTATCAAAGCCTGACAGAGTAGTACATAAGCACGTTCTATACAAGTAGCTTATAGTAGCTTATGATATGTGTTGCCAAAGCTCTATCCAGGACATGGTTGCCCATATAGGGGCATCATGTATCTCTGCATGACTGAGTGGTACACCTGCCTTTTAGTCTGCTATACTGGTCTTTCCCTAAGACCGATACCAAAGGAGTTGGAAGCTACAAATGGAAGCTACAGCAAACATGCAGGCAGGCACTTACTGCATGCTCTGTGTTGTGTTCACTAGGCACCTTGGACAGGGCTCTTGCCAGCCTGGGAACCCCAGGCATGGTAGTGGCACCCACCCCCATATCCTGCAAGGTCAATCAAGCTTACTGAAGGCAACAGGTTTGCAACTAGAGCTAGTGCTGACTGTTGCAGTCAAAGACCTTGCTTGCTTGACAACCTGAAACAATGGTGATGTGATTGAGACAAGTGCAAGGTCAGCTAACAAACCATCCCCACATTCCTTGGTGACAAACTTACTGCAGAATCTGGTGCATGTGCTTGAAGTGAGTCAAGTAACCAGGGATGAAAGGCATGCATCCGGGCTGAATGCCATTTGCCTGTGATAACCTTCAGGTGATGGTTGGTCTGCCTAATGCGCACAGTGCGAGCTGACAAACTTATGGCCTTTTTCACCTCCATCTCGACTTCCATAGCCATGACCTCCATAGGTGCTGGCTGCTCTGGCCCTTCTACTTCACAAGCCTCATCACACGCTTTCACTCCAGCTTTGAAGAAGCCATCTAGTCGCCTCTGCTGGAACTTGTCATTCTTCTCCCTCACCTATCAGACAGCCAGGTGGTTGCTTCCCCTGCAGGGGGATCTTTGCAGGGGAAGCTAGATATGGCAGACAATGTTCTCATCAACAATGCTGGGAAGCCAAGCAGAGAGACTCATTGCTACCACTGGCAAGGCTTGGCTGCTGCATTGCTGGAGCTGTTGAATACTGCTGATATCTTGTTACAATGCAATGCGTCTTGTACTTTCACGGAATTTTATGAGCTCTGCTAAGGCAGGGAATGATGTGGACCTAATGCAAAAACATAAGACACCCAACATCTTAGGCACCTGCAGATACTTAACAGCCTGCCCGTAGTGGAGCACAACTATGATTTCAGATTGGCACAGCAGGAATGGCAGGCTGTTCATATGACATTCCAGCACACTGTCTACACGATCCTCTTCTCATCTGTCTGTTCATGATCTTGAGATTGTCATACAAGCAGCTGACCTTCTTGTGCAGCCAGTCTGGGTGCTTGACCCTGGGCACAGGGTTGGGGATCCGCTGCATGGCAGCTGGGATGGTGATGATCTTCTGAATGGCACTGCCCAAGCGCTCCTTGTAGTAGGCCCAGTCCACCAGCTCCCTCACATCTGGCGCATCCTCTGCATGCCTGCCTGCACATGCAAAGAACCATGGTTTCCACAGACAATGTGTGCTGGTACTTACAGACAAACATTGTTTCCAGGCACGACGGCTTTCACCCTGTCAACACCACTCTGAGGCCATCTGCAACAGTCTCGACACGGCATGCCATAGTCTTTGACAGCTGGGTTGTGTTGTGCGGTCCATCCTTCATGCTCAAGGCAGCGCAGGGAAAGGCTAGCATTTCTGCTTGTTTTGCACCAGCGGAAAGGTGGCACTCTGATGCATTGCATTGGTCAGGTCCTTTCTCTCGAGTACAGACAAGGTAATGCATGGGGTCACAAGACCAGGGCTGCCACAGTTATGGACCTCCTGCAGCTGAACCAAGAAGCTCTTTTCATTCCCAAAAATTCCAATTGACAACGTCATCCTCACACTGGAAATTCAGACTCAGAAATGTCTGGGGACGGTAAAATTGCGTTTTTACATAATAGAGATGCTTCAGTTCTCAGGCGCCTCAGGCATGTGTATAGTCCAGCTGAACTGAAGGCTTACCTCCCGAAATGTCCCCACACCACTTGCGCAGGTACGTCCTAGCCACCAAGGGCTCTGTGGAGAAAATAGCCACAGGAATGGCTCTGTCACTTGTGGGCAAGTTGTCAGGCCGCCTGGCAATGACGTAGTTGCAGTTGAGGCCCTTGTCCTTGATGCGCTCGTCCCCGAGGAACTGTGCAAGGCGGCGGGCAGTGGTGATGGCGCAGCTCTTGCGGCCTTCGTACTCGTCCAGGGCTTTGCTCATGGTGCAGGACTCGCTGATGAAGCCAAGCAGTTCATCATGAGACAGATCTACTCCCTGCAATCATCAGGAACACATTGCTGAATGGACATATTTGCTGTGACATCATCAAGCAGCCATACATGGAAATGAGGCAGCTGCTGTGCCAGAAGCCACGAGTTCCAAACTTTTCTCAAATGAATAGATAGGAAGATCTTAAAATCTTCTAATGTTCTGTTGTCAGTCATTAAAAGCTTTAGGAAGACCATCTGGCATATCTGTCACATCTGTAACTTCAGATGATCTGCATATTTGAGCAATGGGCAAGTGTGAGCACAATGCATTGCACGTGAAGTGAGTCATCTGGGTTTGTTGCTGATAGTGAGAGTGTGATCATGCTTGCCTGAGTGTCCAGCATGTCCAGCCACCTATTGGCCACCTCTGCCACTGCATCATAGCACTCTTCCAGGCTGTCTCCCAGCAGAAACCTCTCAAACACCTGTACATCAGGACTCCACTCAGACTGTCTGCAAGTGGCAAGCATGGCAAGTCAGATAGCTGCTTGCCCAGGTGTTGTTACAGCTGCAGATGGTTGCAAGGTGGACTCTACTCTGGTAACACACCAATTTTTGCCACATGGGAGGGGGCATGGGGTAGAAGAAGGGGGGGAGGGGCATTGCATCCATGTCTTGGAAGCTCAGCTTGCCTTGCCAATGTTCATTCAACTCAATTGATCCGCCAAGTGTGCCAAGGTATGAGCTTTAGGAACATTGGCGTGCATGTGACTTTGGAAGGTGCTCACCTCTGACTGGAAGACCTTGATGAGCTTGAGCTCCCCCCTGCGCTTCAGCTCAAAACCCTGCATAGGTGCATGATGTCAGTACTTCATGTGAGACTGGGCTGACACAGCCTTGCGGCCTTTGGTTCTTGGGCTGTGCAAACCTGGCAAACTTATACGCCTTATCATGTGATGCAATTTGCTGTTATATGTAACAATAGAACACGACACGACACGACACAACACAATGCATCACAACATAACAGTACAACATGCTAAAATACAACGTCATGTGGTAAGTTTGCGAGCTTTGGGTACCTTGAGTTCTGCAAGGGAGCCATCAAAGTTGAAGACAGCATAGCGCTTCTTGATCAGCTTGCCCTCTTCTTTGCTGGCAGGCAGCACCATGGCCTGCATGACACCACAGAGCATGCTGAAACTCTGCATAGGGACCATCAGCTCAGCTGACACATGATATAAGAAGACTTTGATGGCCACATGACTTGAACAGCATGCAGATGACAATAACCGTGAGCAGGAGCATTGCCAGCTTCTAGCAGAACGCAGCACAACACCATCCTTGTCGACAGACAAACACAGCATGCCGAACTCAAAATCTCAGTGCTGTCTGAAGGGTCATGGGAATGAAGCAAGGCCTGTGGAGATGTCAACAAGCAAGTAGCATTGCCACAATGATGCTGAGTGGAAAGGTCAACCTTGTAGGGCCCATCCACCTCAAACTCAATGCTCATCTCATTGCTGGTCTTGTACTGGCGAGTGGCAGGGTCCACCAAGGTGGCATACTGATCGTTGGTGTTGTTCTCTGCCACCATGACGTTCAGCATCACGCAGGGGTAGGAGATCTTCAGGTCTTTGCCTTGCCTAGTCTGAAACTGCACAGCTCACAGCAAAGTTGATCGTTGTCCTCCACACAATGGTTGTTCATAACCCATCCATATGATGAATCCAGGTTTAGCAGCGTAGGCAGACTTGTGGCATGTATGGGCAACACATTGCGATACGCTCACTCATGACAGCAGCTCTTGGCTTCATTTTGGTCCTAAGCAGGCGTTCTGACAACCTCAGATGATATGCAAGTGCAAATGGGAAGCTGACAGCTGATTCCTGGCATGCATGGAAGTTCTCCATCCACAAGGAGTATAGGGGAGCCATGCTGCAACATGTGTTGGTCTTGTTCAAGCACAAACAAGCCGAGCACCTTGAAGTTCTCTGGAAAGGAGCTGGGCAGGCAGCACCAGATGCCGTCTGTGTCCAGCTCTAGAGGCGTTCCCAGCTGCTCTACTAGTCTTGCAGCCCTCTGCAGCAGACCACCACAGCTGTTCAGTCTCTCTATGCATTTCAGACTGTTTAGACATGATAAGCGCTTAGTACTGATACTTTTGACCAGGTTACTGACAACCCTGGCACATCTGTACAACCTAGTTGGTTGGCTGAAGAAGAAAAATCCTCCCTCTCTCTCCTGACCAACAAGCTAACACACATTCTTGTATCACTGGTGCTCTGTCAAAGCACATGGCAATCAGGCAGCGGCAACTCAGGCAGGTAACAAGCCTGTTTTCACCCTGATGAGAACCCTCCAAATGATGTATACACTGATGTTCATGTACCAGAGATTAGAGGAGCATTGATGCTGCTGACCTGTATGATCTGAGCTCCAGCATAAGTGACCACGCCAGCCATCTGCATGCTGTACCAGCGCGCCCCCTTGCGCATGACATAGCCGTAGAAGCTGTTCAGGATGCACTTGTGTGCCAGCTGCAGTGAGTCATACAGCACCACCATGTCTGCTGCTTGCTGCACCTGGATCATGTCACCTGACTCCTGCACCAGTCAACCATACCAAACCTTCCATCTCTGGCTGTGCGTGATGTTTTGGACAACATGCTTGTGCTATGCTGATATAACATGCTGCTGCAAAACAGCAGATCTGTCTGTAGATTGAATGCCCGACAAGCGTCATTCAGCGTGATATTCCTGCACACGTGAGCTGCGGACAGCAGGCATGAGCATGCTTGTCCGTGGCTTGTTGCACCTGGGCTTGCCTTGAAGCTTCAGTATACATCAGGCACTTCTGATGATGTGCACATGCAGACAATCAGGCAGGATGATCTGTATAGACGCCTTTGCCAAGAAGACAACCTCTGTTGTAAACATGGAAAGCTGCAAGAGAGGAGACAAGCCTGCAAGCCCTGTGTGGAAATAGGCATGCGGCAGAGAGAATTCGTTTACTGCCCGTTTTGAGGTTCATCAGGCTAGAGAAGGAGGTGGTATATAGCCACACCTTTGCTTCATCTAGTTTGCCCTTCCACTTCTTGTTCAGGCCCTTGTACTCATATCGCCTGTCCCTGAAGGCTCGTACAGTCCCCACATAGAAGTCGTTCTCCCTCATGCATACGCTGGCCTGCCGCACCTCACAGGTTGGCTTGTCCAGCACCCTTTTGTACACCTACACAAAGGGCGCACATGCCCAACAATAAGAAAAAGCAGAGTAACAACTGGATGCTAGCAGCAGCAGCAGCAGCAAGTGTACCTTCTGTGAGTATTTCTTGAGCCTGTCCTTGAGCATCTTGCTGCGGTCGTCATAACTGAGGTCCTGGTAGAACCTGAGGCAGCAGAATGTTGAGTGAACTCACCGTAGGGCGGAACATGCATTACTGTCACGATATCAATTGTTGTGAGAGCATGTGCATCACAGCATGTGCCAAAGCCTGCACCACACGTATGCTTTGTGGCAAGAGCTGACCAGACATGTAGAGTGATACTGATGGAGCAAAGGCAACAGTGCAAAAGGTGGCTTGTGGCTCTGCAGTGCTGCTGTACTGCTGCAGTCAGCTCTTTTGCGGATGCTGATAGTCACCTGATGCCAAGCAATCAATCGAACATAGCCTGTAAGACAGAAAGGTATCACAAGCAATCTTCGCTACTATTCTGTGCTACGCATGGCCTACACTGGCCATAAAGGAGGGCTGTAACGGAGGGAAATTTGCTTCAGACAGATGCTGGAGGGCATCTGAACAGAGAGATTTGAGGGCAAATGACGGCTATGCAGACAAAAGTGAGGGTAAAACAGATGAAAATGTGGGTAAAACAGATGAAAACAAGGGTAAAGCAGATGGAAATGGGGCTAGACAGACCAAAAGGCAAGGCAGCTGACCTGACAGGGCCGCCAGCAACAGCTGGAGGGAAGCTCTCACTGGCCAGCTGGGCCTTGATGCTGTTGTACTCAGCACTGGTGGCGCTGTAGTGCTCCCCTCGCCACACCCACTCCATGCTGCGCAGGCACGTCTTGCCGGGCTTGTTGAAGTCACATGCTGCACACTGCTCATCAGTCACCACAGCGGAGGGCTGCAACCTGCACACACAGTATGACATCTGTCTGGCAAGCCTGATGTACTGCAGAAAAGGACAAGATCAGTTTACGCTTTTGAGCGATCATAGCGGGAGCCTCCTAAGGCGGCAGCCTGGAGCTGATGTGTTGAGGATTTGGATTATCATTGCTGCTGTCAGATGGGTCTTCATCAGTTTTACAGTCATACATGCACCAAAGTTGCCAACTGCTCATTGTATCCTGCAGCATCATGTTGCAACAATGCACTCTGGCTCAATGCAAACTTGGGGAGAAGACAATCACCTGTTTGTGAGAATGATGTTGGGATACATAGCTGCCACATCCAGATGGTATATCAGGGGGCACTCTTCCCTGTTGGGCACATCCCTCAGGGACTCTAGCTGGGCCTTGATCTCATCCCGCACTTCTTCATAGTTGGCCACATCCTCAAGTGATGCCTTGCATTCTACTGTGATAGCATACTGCAGATCGCTGTCCAGCTTGTCTATCAGCGCCTGCAGCAATCAGCTTTGCACTTAGGGTCAATCTGTGAGCAACTTTGACTTATGCAGTGTCAAGTCTTGCTTGCTGGCAGTCAATGCATGATGTCAGACACACATTGTCCAGTCATATGTTGGACAGCTTGTACACAGAGCTTTTGCTGATGAACCTCAATCTCATGTGAGTCTGCTGTAAGCCTCATCTGCTGAGGCAGTCATCAATTCTGCAGCGCTGCCACTGGCTGGATTTGCCATCACCCTCTAGCACACACGCTGTTTTGCAACATCGCTTGTGTTTGACAGACAAATGCATTGCTTGTGCGCAACCTGTATAGACTGCAGCCCACCTGGTAAGCTTCAGGCTTGCACTTGAAGCGCATTGGCAGGTCGGACCGGAAGACACCAGACTCCAGGGCTTCCACCTTGCCGCCAATGTAAGTCTCAGACTCCAGCAGGTGCCCCTTGTACATGGTCTCGGTCTGTGCTGTGTGCTTGTTGGGGCACACAATGTTGGCCTGTGCAGTACATCAACCATGTGCATTCACTGCAGGATGATGAGCTGCAAGTATGCCAATGGGACAATTGTATAGATGTACATATACATATACATACACATTTACATATTCTTCCATACATACACACACACACACACACACACACACACACACACACACACACACACACACACACACACACACACACACACACACACACACACACACACACACACATACACACATACATAAACGCTATATATTTACACACATCACAATCTGAAGTCCCAAACTTGCTTCAGGATGTGATGCTCAACAAGGATTTAGTTTCATGCTTGGAGGCTACACAAATCGATAGCTGTACAGTGACTCGGTTTGTGCAGTTGGGCATGCATACAGCTACAAGGCACAGCAGTTGTTCTTGAGCGGTGCTTAGTACATACCTCATAGGCCTGCACCATCAACAGAACCTCACACAGCGTCCCAGAGCCCTTCCTGAGAACCTCATCAGGGGGCATTGGAATGATGGTGCTAAGGGAGAAGATGAAGGGGTGGATGTAGGTCATGTACAGGTAGTAGGTAGCCACTGCATCTGAGACTGAATATGAAGCCATCTTGTGAGGCTGCTCAGCAGCAAACCTGATCATGTCCTCTGGGTGCACCTCAACTGGGTCATATCCAAGCTTGGCCTTTGTGACTGCCTGCGACGGCAAGAATAAATTTGTTCTTACATTCTATCATTGGACATGTCTTGTTGCCTAGGTCAGATACCTGCAGTCCAGACTGGCTCCCTGTATTTGCAGGCAGGACCCAATATGCATTCAGCTGAGCGTACAATGTGTGCTCTGTACTCGATGGTCAGTGAGTCACGTGCCAGATGGCACAACCACTTTCTATAGGTAACAGCATGACAGATGCATGCGCAAGAAAGCGACTCTGGTATGTGCTCTGCATTCGCAGCTGCTAGTGCACAGCCCAAGCCTTGATGGTGCTTGCAACCCCTCTTGGCTGGTTAGGTTTGATCACACTCAGCAGCATTGCACCATGAATCAATGCAGGTAGCATTGGCAGGGCTCTTCACATGACCAAGGCACCAGCCGCTTGATGCAAAGTCAGAATCTGACCTTCAGGCCTCTGCTTCCTTGGGGGAGATAGGAGTCACGGTTCACCCAATGCATGCAGTCCATATGCACAGCAAATCTGCAGAAGTCAGCAGGTCAGAGACTCTCCTGGGTGTTGATGCAGATACGCCTGCGGTTGAAGTCCTTGCTGACAAATTGCTTGACATCACAACATTGTGTGCATGCACTCCTTGAGTGAGGACTCCAGGCAGCATTCTGTTTTGTTGATGCAGAGCCCATCAGGGCTTAGCATTGCAGAACAGCTTCAGTCAGATGAGCAGAGCCACAAGTGCTCTGGCAACGTATCAGCGGCAAGTTGTGGGCTGCACACTGTAACAAACTATGTGCATAACACACAAGGCGCATCAAGCAGCAGCATGAGGGCGCAAAGGAATGTCACTGCGGGGTGCATATGCACAGCTAATTTGGGAGTTGTTTCTCCTTTCATGATGTATGTATCAGTATGCTCACCTGCTGAGGCATTGGTTGTCCTTGGTCATGGCAAAGCCCACCTCCTGCTTCATGTCCATACCATTCTTGCTGGCACGAGTCTCAATGAAGGGCCAGTCAAAGAAGTCACCATTGTAGGTGACATACACACCTGGCTTCACCTGCAAAGGGTGGACAGAGACTGCTTGTGTCTGAAATACCTGCTCGTCTATCACATGGGCACAGTCAGTTCCCTGAGTTGCTTCTGACGTGATACTGTATGCCTGCTTCTGTACCTGAGTGACTTTCTACAAGCAAACTTGCCATGCCAGACATAAATGAAGGTGAGCCTCACTTCCTGTCTTAGCTACAGTGTCAGCGACAACCCATGGCGTATGAGAGGCAAAGAATGACAGCAACATTGGTGCAAATGCTTGCAATGTTGCTGTGCTAGAAGGATGTTTTGTTACAAGGCCTGTGCAGATGCTTTCATACTCAGCGTGGTCTTGAATGGCACACAGGGCAGAAAGCCAACCTCACGCATGTGCTCAAACCATCTCTTGAGCAGTGCAGCCTCGTTTGGCTCATTCCACACAATGAACGGCCCTGCGCAACAATACTGTCACACAGTTTGTGCATTATCGTGACACTAGTATCATAGATCACACAAACCATATGTCTTACCCAGGTAGACTTGCATCAGATGCTATATGAAAATCAACAAGGCAACCTGCACTCAGAGGGTGATGTGATGCTGGCTGCAAAGCAGGATGAGCTAGCTGGAAGGCTGTGATCACAGGCAGGACACATCACAGTGCGGTCCATGCTTTGACCACCCATGAGGCGCATTGCACACAGTGCAACTGGACAGACCAGTGTGTTATGCACCTTCAAACTCTGGCTTTGGTGTGTACTCAAAATCGTTGATGTCTTCAGAAACAACCTCCCTGTTCACTATCAGGTAGCCCTGCCTGTCTACCATGTAGGAGATCATGAAGACCTGCAAGCAGCACATTTTACTTCATGCTGCATAACATACAAAACAGCTCCTCATGCAACACACCAGTTGCAGCACTACATGTTACAGGTTAAAAATTGCCAACCAAGCTTTGCAGACAAAAGTCCAAAAGTCCAAAAGTCACTGCAACCTGTGAGCACCGCACCTCATGCAGCATGATTGAAAGTTTGTTGCAAGCCATGAGCGGCCTGAGGAAGGCAGCAAAGCATCAGGGTTCACCTGATCGTACTCGGCATTGGGGAACTGCAAAGGCAGCTTGGTGGTCTCTATGTCAAAGGCGCAGATACGGGGCTCAGCCCTCTGCAATAGATCTGGCCTGTGCTCCAGGGTCACGCTTCCACTCTGACAGCAGAGAATATGTCGTTGCTAGCGGGGTGAGGACTAAGTATAACAGAGAATACTTATCCAATCTGAAGAATAATAAGAAGTCAAATTGACAAAACCTATGCATTGTTGATGCCAGGTGTCATTGCACGCAACAGGAAAAACAAGTCGAGGTGTGCGTCTGAGTGGTCTTTGTGCAGGCAAAAGCTGAGCATGTGACCCATCCGGAAGTCAGCCACAACAGAGCAGAGGGCTGACCTTGGCAGAAACATTGAACCAGTGGCCACATCGTACTCCTTCATCAATGCAGAAGCGGATGTGGTAGGGCACATCATGCTCCTTCATTTCCACAACAGCATCGAGAGAATCCTGCACCAGGCCATTACAGTGACACTGCATTCAGTAGTAGCAAGCAGCTGTGATGACTGCGGCATTGCAATGCAATGCAATGCAATCTGCAGCAATGCAGAACAGCAGCAGAGTGGAACAGACATGGTGCATGGAGTGTTTCTGCAAGCCAAGCAGCCTGCATTGACTGGTTGATGGTCTGTGTGTGTTCTGCCGCAAAGCAGCGAGTTGGCCTGCTGCCTGGTGCTGAGACCGCAGCAAAAGCACCCTTGCCTGCAGCTTGACGGCATTGTTGCTGCGCTGAGGCCCAAAAGCCTTGTAGGCATCAGTCAAATTGGCCTTGTTCTTATTGCGGCGTATGATGGGCTGCATCTCGCGTTTCACCTCTGTCAGCTGCTGAGAATTCCAGAAGATGACCTTTAGGAGCTGTTGTTGCAGCCCAGAGAGGTGATTTTTCTGTAGAAAGACACAATGGTGATGTTACATGCCAAACAGCATCAGGTGTCCTCTTCTCAGGCGGCATTAGTCAATGCAACACAGCGCTGCATGGCATCTGTCATATAGGCACACACAGCAACAAGACATTGTACGTCCACAGGCATGAAGGAAACACTCAGTGTGCTAATTTGTCACAGGCAACTCCCAGATCAAGTCATTAAGGCAGCAACGCAGTATCGACTGTTTTATTGCTGAGGGAAAGATATATTCTGCAGGCACTGCTTTAAATCTTGCATAAACAACCTACCAGGTCCAAATCCTCTTTGTGAACCACCTCAATGTCTCTGATGCTTGACTCATATTTGCGCCTCAGGTATGAATCCACCTCACGATCCATGTTATCCTGTGCAGGGCATGCTTGTATCTCAAAAGCTTTGTACAGGCATGGCGCAGCAGTTGCACTTGCACATGTTCACTGCTTCAGTGTGTTGCATATCTGAATCAAGTCAACCTCTGGCCTTCTGCAAGATAGTGGTTTGAAAGCAAGCTGTGGACAGGGTGCATACGCTTGCATTGTGTCTTCAAAGGCTCACCTTGACATGAAGGTAAAGATAGGGGCTGAACTGTGACTGGCTTTTGAACATGGACCCATCCTGCAACAGGCAAAGATGCTCAGATGAATTGACTCAGGTGTTGGCAGACTGTTGCTCAAAAGCTTGTATCAACAATATGCAATAAAGCTAAACATCTATGCTTGTATGCAGTTTCTGATTCAGATGGATCTCATATGGTCTTGTCTCATTCTGTGTTGCACACAATGCACACAGATATAACCTCAGGACCATGCTGCTGCTGTCAAAGCACGGACAGACACAGCTGCGACCTGCAGATATGTAGGCTGCAGGATGCTGCTCCATGCAGAACCCCACCTGACACATGAAGTAGCAGTTGACTGCACTGACCACCTGTCCAGAGTCCTTGTCATCCATGGTCGTCTGCAAGGGCAAACACAATAGGTAATGGGAGTGTGTGACACATACAATGTCTGCAGCAGCTTGTGCAGTCAAAGGCAGGGATCATGAATCCTGATGTTCTTGTTGCGGCAGCTCTCAACGCAAGGTGAAAGGGCCGGAATGAAAAAGGACACATGCATTGCAAACCTCACTGCAACTTGCACACCTCGTTCAGGTTCATCAGCCATCCCAGCTTACTTTGGCCCTGGGTGAACGTGGCAAACCCAAGTGCTTCCTCCAAGACAGGGTCATCATCTTGCCCAGCCTGGAAATGCAACCCATAATCAGCGTCAATGCAGAGTCACAGGACGTCTGCATGAGGGTGGATAGACTCAGCATGTAGCTGGAAAGCTGTACAATATAGCTGCCTGCTATGATGATATACCTAAGCTTGCAGAGCTTTTTACCTTGACTTTGGACGTTGCAGCACCATCGCTCTGGTCCTTGCCTATTTCCTGACCTTTGGCTCCAAAGTAGTTGCCATTGTTCAAAGGCTTTCTGCCACGCCCTCGGCCTGACCAGCCACCCCCTCTGCACACACTGTAAGCATCAAGCACGGTGCGGAGACAATTTGCTTTTGCCAAGGCGTTTGCAAGCCTGTCTGGCAGGGCTCTGGGCAAAGCTGCAGGCTGCAGTGCTAGCTGTGATCAGTGATCAAGCTCACCTAGCATCCCGACCGGCACCACCGCCGCGACCTCCTCCACGGAAGGACATGCGATATTAAGACGTGCTGTGGCGTTTACTTGTCTCGGCTATTCAGGCTTTTGGCAACAGGTCACGGCAGCGAGATCAGCATGCACAGCAGGTAGGCGCAGCAGTTTCTGAGAAGAGCAGAATCGGCCAGTCAGCAGTGGCTGCACTTCCGGCTCTCCGAGTACCTGTGTCATGTCGTGAAATGCAAAATTCTCTTCGTCAACCGCTATGCTGGTCGTGACGCTCGAGTCCAAGGGGCTTCTGCCGTAACCAGCTTAGAGCATTACCAAAAGACCTCTTCTTCCCTTGGGTGAGTTTATAATTTTGCAGGTGCTCACTTTGTTTGACCGTACTGCACAACTACATTTGGCTGTCGGGAGCAGTCATACCACCTGAAATTTGCTATGAGACTCCAGTTGCTCTTTCACGGCGTGTGTCTGAACCTACTGTAACTACAGATCCCTTTTGATCACTGAACATGCATGTTGTATTGCTGCGCTTTTCTCTGTAAAATCAAGCTTGAAAACCATGAAACGAGCATACAAGCTCCAAGAATTTGTAGCACACACGTCCAATGTCAATTGCCTGAAGGTCGGCAGAAAGTCTGCTGGAGTGCTAGTGACAGGAGGTGAAGCTGGCTTACAGTCTTAAGGCACAAAACTACATGTTCAAGGGCAACACAAACTCACAGTCATAACCTTTCTGACTACAGGTGAAGACAAGAAGGTCAATGTGTGGGCCATCGGGAAGCCAACAGCTGTTCTGGTGGGGTTTGCTCTTGCCATAGACTACCATGCCAAAGCTACACTGACATGCTTGACAGATTGACAGGCTAGAATATACTGCAGAGCTTGTCTGGACACCAGAGTCCAGTGGAGTGTGTCTCCTTTGATAACGCAGAGGAGGTGGTTGTAGCTGGTGCCCAAGGTGGCACTGTCAAGCTTTGGGACTTGGAGCAAGCCAAAGGTCCTTGCCTGTCTGTGACACACAGCTGCTGCATCAATGCCTTGGAATGCAACCTTGGAGCTGGCATCATGACATCAAGCCATGGAGTTTCGTGTTACAGCGCTGCCTGAGGACCTGTGTACAGTCAGCATGTAGCAAGCTGACCAGCATATAGCCTGCTTGCTATCACAAGTATCACAGCAAGGCCTGTCAAGATTCAGAAGCAACACATCGCTTTCTGTGCAGTGATCAGAACATTGACAGGGCATCGGTCAAGCTGTCTGAGCGTGGACTTCCATCCTTTCGGCGACTTCTTTGCATCAGGATCGCTGGATACAAGCCTCAAGGTATGGGATGTCAGGAGGAAGGCCTGCATTAACACCTACAAGGGACACAGCCGTGGAGTCACCAATGTTCAGTTCAGCCCTGATGGCAGACTGCTTGCCTCTGGCGGTCAAGATGGTGACTTGAAGGTATGTTCATGAAGCTGCTCTGCTAGCAATACGACCAGCAAGCTCTCAGCTTGTGACCACAACTCACGCCATTGGCTGCGTGGCTGGAAACATTGCAAGTCATGCAGCTTCACAAAGCAGCTGCACATGGCAACGACACTGTAGTCTTGTGTTGCTTGATGACTGGTAGGTCACACAGCCAAATTGCTTGTTGCATCCTGCCAGCAGCACATTGCCACTGTTCACCAATGCAATGCTGGGCTGCAATGCACATGCCTAGGTATTTCTAACACAAGCACTTCTTGCACAACATACAGTGATCCTCCTGCACCATTTGCATGACCCCCACCCCTCCCTTGCTCAGGTGTGGGATCTGACAGCTGGCAAGCTGCTGCATGAGTTTCAGCATGAGGACAGCATCACTGGGCTGGAGTTCCACCCCTCTGAGTTTGTGCTGGCCACCAGCTCAGCAGACCGCACAGTCAAGTGGTGGGACCTGGAAACTTCTGAGCTCATTGATACTGCTGGTCCTGAGGTCACAGGTCAGCATCAAGCTGAAGCCACGCCAGCACCTTGCCGTGCTGGACTGCTGTTACATATCTTTCAGCTGCAGTGTGCAGTGTCTATCATCTGTTTTTCTGGATGTCGGGGGTTAGCTACTAAGTAGCGAGGTCTGATGGCAGACCTTGACAGATTGCCACAACAGAAGTAACAACCTGTTGAACAGGCTGTACCGCGCGTGTACAGTACCAGACAGCAATGAGTACATCGGAGAACAGTTGAGTGGTATACACACAGGGCTTCCTTGCCTGGTCTAGGCAGCAGTAAGCACGCTGGGAAGCTGTGACAAAGCTGTCAGTGGTCATGCAGGTCAGAAGCCATATCAACTAGCCTGGCAATGGCTGTGCCACCAGAATACTGTCAAACCACACGTGGCCCACATCCTGACACTGAACTAATTGCCCTCTGTCCGCCTGCTTACTAAACCCTCTTGCATCGTAAGTCATGACATGCTTGCCTTGAGCACTTCAGCTGCTTGTCTATCTGACCCTCAAAGTCAGACGTCCTGCTGCAGGTGTGAGAGGGATTGCCTTTCCAGCCAATGGCGACTGCCTACTGGCAGCTATGCAGGATGGGCTCAAGGTGTGGGCATATGAGCCTGTCAGGCGCCTAGATACAGTGGACATTCCTTGGGCCAAGGTGCATTCTGAGTTGCCGTAGTTCACCGCACATGACACTGCACCTTCAATTTGCTGGTCATGGCTCAGACACACCAATGCTTAGCAAAGCTTGCCATCTTATTTGCCATACAGCAGAGATATGGGTTCTGCATGAAACCCCCCTACTGTACGTGCTGAACCTACTCAGGGTGCATGCTCCTTGCACAACAGAAGTGTCATGGTTGTCTTGACTGCAATGTCATGCCATGCTGTTCTCTGTCCACTGGAAGTTGCTGCGATCTACACAAAGGTTGATGGTCTTGAGCATGAGAAGGCTCTATCACTGGGCTTGCCCAGAACCCAGAAGAAGTCTTGCATTGTGCATGAACAGCTTCATTGCACTACATGAGCGCAATGGCAATTCATGGTGCAAGTCTATGGCTGACTGCCAAGTCTGCTGCTTCTAGAAGACAGCAGTAATCCTTTTTGCAAGAAAAAAAATGAATGCATCCACCTCTTCATTTGGGCAAAAGCTTGATCGTGCTGTAGGTGCGCGACATGAGCTTGAATGAGGAGGACGGCAAACTGGTGGCGTGCTCCTGCAACAATAGCTTTGTAGGCGTGTGGGTGGTGGACCTCAAAAAGATCAGGCCCTTTTCTGGACCTGCCATCAGGAAGGCACCTGCAGCCTCTGGTCAGTACTGCATGCAGGAAGTGCAAGATGGCACATTGCACAAGAGCCAAAGCACTGCACTGACATGACGGAGGAAGCGCTCTCTTTGGCACTGTGTTGTCATACTTGACCATGCAGACACAGTGCGGAGATGTGGTGAGCCTTGTTGCCATGCCGAGTGCTCGGCTGAGGACATGCTATTTGTACTGATTGTCTCTGTTTGCTTCTCAACTCACAGCCAACACACCCTGGACACGGCAGCTCTCACTGAACTCCACAAAGGAAGAGCTCTGTCTTGCGCCTCCTCTACGGCATGTGTCCTGCTGCACTCCCTTGACACTTGAAAGGTGCAATGCAGGCATTGATGGGCACAGCCAGAGGCCATGTTTGCTGTCCACCAGCAGTCCAACAAACAGATCTACTGTGATGGCACAGCAGCAGCAGGAGCAGTTATCACCGTTATTGACTGCTGGTGGGTGCTGTCCCTGCCCACTCTTTGTGAAGCCTTGGCTGCTGCTGACTGCATTGATGCAGAAGAGCGTCTGTCCATGTAGCTGTGTTGTGGTTTTGCTGGCATAGCACCTCAACCTAGTCATTGTGCATGTGTACTGTAGTTGTCCATTCACCCGAATATCAGTTCTCAAAAAGTGTTTTGGTTCTTCATAGCCCCCTCTGCCTCATTTTGCCCTGGCCAAGAGCTCATTTCAATCACCAGATTGACAACTGTCAACTTGGTGGCTGTCATGTAACCACTAATCACAATGGTGAGGAGCAAAGTAGTTGTGATGGGCATGTTCAGGTGGTGTGCAACAGGATGCGTCAGCCCTCAGCCCTGCCCTCATCAGAGCTACAAGGGCCCCACTGCTGTCTGGAACCAGTCATGTAATTGCCGGGAGACCAACCCCAGCGCCTGTTGCTGCACCTCTCATTGCCTACAGTGGCGGCTTGAAACAGGCTGCTGCAGAAAATCTGGAACAGGATGCTGCAGATTGGCCAGCACAGCCTACGCAGGGCGCAGACCAAGGTGAAGCTTTGCTTTTCTGCAAGTAGTGCTGCAGTTCTCTGCAACTCCAAGGAATCAGCCAGGCAACAAGGTGGCACCTTCAGGGGACACATTGGTGTCCCTCTTACTGTCTGTTGTCTCGGTGACAGGTGTGGCTGACAATGATGCAGCTGATCCTGGCAAGTTGTGATGCTTGTGTTTAACTCAGTTGTCATGATCTCATGCCAAATAGCATTGGATGCTGGCATGGTCCCCTGCCATTAAGCCTGTTGCATCAGCCCTGGTTCTCAGCTCTGAGTTGCAGCGGTTGGTTTGCTTTGCAGCCAGCTTCTGATTCGGCTGCAGTGTTTGAGTGAGCAACCCTTCAACAGCAGCTGTATGATTGCAACCACAGCCTTGATTACAAGAGCCTTATACCGATGACCATATTGGTGCATGTATCCTCTCCTGATGTTGGTGCAGGCCTCCCATTCAGCTCACAGCAGGCGCTCCCATTGTCTCCTGTCACTCAGAGCAGCCTCAGCCATCAAACCAGGAACAGGAGAAGCTTCTCCCCAGTGCTTCCCGCCACTCCAGTAGGCTCTGCTGATGCTTCACTGCCCAGCATGGGCACACCATTCCAGCAGCTCAGCGTTGCTGCAGAAGCACAGGCCCCTGGTGAGCAAGAAGGCTACCAAGAGGGCATCAGCTCTGTAATGTTAGAAGCTGGTCATCAGCTGCCTGGTGTCAGCATAGATCATGCAACACTGAGCCACTTTGATGACGCGGCAACACCAGAATGTGCTTTGGCTTCCAATTCTGCTGGTGGGGTTGGAAATGGGGTGCACCAGACAGCAGCCTTGAACAGCAACAACAGCAGCAGGGCGACTCAGCAGAGCTCTGAGTCCAGGAGCAGAGCATCAGAGCTGAGTCCTGAGTCTAGGAGGAGAGTGCCTGAGCTGAGTCCTGAGCCAGGAGGGCTGAACATAGAGGCCTTTCTACCTCCTAGCCTCAGCCCCAGACCTGTAAGTCAATCCCTCCTAGTCTATTATCATGATCATGTACATAGCTGAGTTGGTCATCTCATGCAAACTCTGTTTTCAGCCATAGCTTGGTCGCGTGTGCTGCTGGATGTAGCTCAGCTCTATGCTGGTGGCTTGAGAGTTGTGCAGGTTTTGAGATGCACTGAATAGAAGATTTGTGATAGTGCAACATGCCAGTACATGGCACTGACTGCATGTATTGTAAACACACAAGCATCTTCAGCAAGCTGATCCCTTGCTTGTGTGCCGTGCCGACAAAGCACCAGCACAATCAGATGCTCCTAATAATGATCAAAGCAACAAGTATTGGCCTGTTGGCTGCTAGCCATCAGGCTGATAGCCAACAGGCATCAGGTGCATGCAAAACAAGTCAGCCTTTTCCGACAGGATTTTTCTGATGCACCTATCCATCTTATCTTCACCTTGTTTTGCCACAAGTACCATTCTTGCACATAGTATGGCTGTCATGCAGGGCTATTGTGCACAGGTGTCTGACACAGAGGTGCTAGCCCAGCTGATGGCCAAGAATCAAACAGTGGTGAGCATCCTGAGTAGCAGGCAGGCAACGCTGCAGCTAGTCAAAAGCTTTTGGGTAAGAGGTGACGTGAGGGGCGCCTTGGCTGCCCTATTGCAGTCCTCAGGTGACACTTCTGTCTATGTTGCTTGCTGGAATCACTCAAGGCATTCACCCAAGGCATTCACTCAAGGCATTCACTCAAGGCATTCCCAAAGCATGTCAATCCTGTTTGCAGAAAAGACCTGCACAACTGATCCTCTTACAACCTGACTTCACAGCACAGCACAAGTCAGAGCTGTTGCAGCAACTGCTTGTCTCATGCCTGATCTTGCCATGCTGCTAGAGTACTGCTGTCAGGTGTCCATGCAGACCATTAGCAAGCAGCTCCAGCCTGCTTCTGCATACCAGTGGCTTCTGCATATTAATAGCATCCAGGGAGCCATGCCACTCAGGATGATATCTACCTGACCCTTGGGGAAGACTGTGATTGAATGTGTGAATGAAAGTCTAGACAGCTGTGTTGGTGAGCTGTTTGACAGCACATGCATCATCGCATTCGGTCATGACATGCTGCCATGCTACGCAGATGCGTCTGTGGCCATGGATGTATTCAGCACGACCAAGAACAGCCCACAGCTTCTCAAGCTGGACCACTGCTGTCAAATTGTGTCGTGCTTGCAGCTGTTGCTTGCTAGTGCACATCAGGCATATGCACAGACAGCTGTGGAGACTGCCCTTATGTTGCTAAAAACATTCGGTGAAATGATACAACAAACATGCCAGCGACAGGAGACCAGTGTAGGAGTGGACCTGAACTTTGATGAACGCATAAGCAAGTGTGAAACTGCAAGAAGTGATCTGAAAGAGTTGTGTCTGCCTTTGCAAGGCTTAATCAGTAGATCAGGACCGTCTCAACTCGTTGCAGGTAGACTATTTGACATGTTGACAGCATTATGAACAGCTAAAAGTCGACAGGTATGGTTTCATAGAATCCGCCAAGTCAGTCAGCATCACTGACACACTGGTTTGTTAGCACCGCCACAACATAGCATTTGCTTTTCTGACAGTCAATGTGATACAAGCAGTATCTTTGGACATCTCCGGTGCTTTAAGCTGCGTATTTCATGACCAAACCTATACAACAACTGGCCTCTTCTAAATTGCACCTTTGCATCTGTAGGAGCTTCATTGACAGCCACAATGTCTGAAAACCTGAATTGATTCCATTGTCTAGCATGTTCAAGAGTGTCAGCTTGTATGGATGATCTACCTGGTTTATACCAGCTTGTACTATCCTGTTGTAGGTGCCTTCGTAGTCAAAAATGTACAAGGCACAGTGCCAGCCTTCATATGCTTCAATGGCCCTTTGTGTACTCAAAGGTCCCAGCCCTGCATCCTCCTGAAATGTGAAGGTCGTACCATATCCTAGCTCTATATTTACATACACTTGACCATCTGAATCTGTATGCTCTGTTGCTTCTGCCTACAAACATTCAGAGTTGTGAAAGTGATGTTAAAGACGCAACAGACCAGCTGCAGCTGACGTGCATGTGTACATGGCAATACGTGTACATAATTTGATTGTGAACAGAAGAAGCAGCTGATTGAGATGTAGCCTGCATGTTGTATTTGACACATGCAAACGTGTTGACACGCTGGACCGTAAAGAACTGAGTGCATGCATCAACTTGGTTTTGCGCAAATTTGCCATGCTAATCTTTGAGTAACATTAGCAACTGAGAGCTGTGCAGGGGCGTACCTGGAGCATTTTTCTGTAAAACTGGGCTATGGCTTTTGCCGTTCCAACATGACACGGCAACAGCAAACCTTCAAAAGATCCTTTGTTATTGCCTGTGCTGTTGCTAGGTCTTTCTGCAATGCTGAAGTGCTGTCCCCAAGGATCTGTGATATCAGCGTGATGGGACTGAAAGTCAAATTCAGCCTTGAATCGAGTCCCTTTCAGCTTTGTTTCAACCTGCTGCAGTTGTCTTTGCAAATCATCAAAGTCAGGCAACAAAAGCCTGACTGGGCCTGGTGTCCTGGATATACTTTCCTCTTGGTCTATGTGGACCTTCGTGAGCAAGAGGTCACCTTGTGAATTCTTGCTTATTTTCTGATTGAAAGGTGCAGACGTGCAGACCGTCACACAGCTGAGCTGTCCATTGCATACAGCTTTCAGACAAACGAAAATTCAACATCTTGCTTAAAACAGTGGTCCAACGAATACCTGTTGATCTCCTATGTTGAGCCAGGAGACTCCTACACCTTTCTTCTGACCAGAACGGACTGACGGATCGTAAACAAGACCCAGTCCTTCTTCGTAAAAGATATGTGCGGTGTCCATGTCTCCGACCTGTCAAACAGTCTTGAAGTCTCTGCTCGAGTGTGTTCGCAGGACACAGTTGCATGCAGGTGGCTTTGGTATGCGCGCTTTGGCGTTAGAACTCACAATCTACGTTGACATCAGCTCGATCAGATATACTACTTTAGCTACGCACCCCAAGGAAAAGGTGCTCAAAGAAGACGACGTTATTGCGTTTGACTGCTTTGGCAACCACCATGCGGTTGGACGGCTGCATCGCCGAGGAGATCCTATTTGTAATCCGGGCGACAATCACAGGACCCCTTTCTCTGCAATGATTTGCTTGCAAGGCTGACGCTAAACCACAAGACATGCCAACTATCGGCTTCTGGACGTCGTGGCTGCAGTGATCAGTCCTGCTTTAGTCACCCGAGGCTCTACTGCAGTCTTGACTTTATTTTGAGCAGAGTCAGTTGGATGCTGCTAGTCCTTTTGAAGCACTTTTTGCATGCGCCCATTCTGACTGCTTGCGTGTCCTCGATTAACTGAACCGTACGTATTCATCCCGGGTTGGGCCCAACGGCGCATTATTGACATTCTTGGCGTTGCATGGTGACAAGCAGTGGTGGCCATTGACCACTGAACCACTCAATTGATGACCAGTCTTGTCAGCATGCACTGCCATCTTGTCCTAGATGAGCTGCGGCAGGCACCATCGTGCTACCTCACAGCTGCACTGTCAATTGATTAAAATACCACGCAAAGAGCGTCAGCTGAGGCTTGATCATTTATGCTGCGTGCTGAGGTGGTGACGCAATAGACTAAGCGCTCATACCTGCTATCGTTGTATTTTGCACTGGTCATCATATTTGTACCACTAAGTTGTACTTCAAATTTGCACCATTTCTGTCTCAACAGAAATCTTACGCTGCATGTTACAGTAATACGGTACACCCGTATTACATGGCGTCCCTGGCGACTGCACAGCCTTTTGCAGCACCTTGCCGTTGCACCTTGCTTTTGTTGCCGGCGGTCCCTGCGCATCTTCAAAGCCTTTATCTGCTGAGCGTGAGCAATATGCTTCACGTGTGAGCCCTTCCATCGAAATGAGTGCTCACGCCTACTGTCTTTGTCCCCGTGGAAGCAACAGTGTTCGTGGTATCGCCCGTGGTGCAAAGGCTGACGAGGTGCTGGTCACAATCCAAAACGACGGCGTTGTATGCTACAGTTCAGCCCGACAGGTGAGTTGCACCAGAACTCCGTCTGCGCCTAGACTTTCCACCACGTGCATGCATTGCTTCGTTTGTTCGATAGCGTGCTGGCGTCCCTTGCCTAGGTCAATGGCACGACAAAGACCAGTTGAGATCAATACCTTCTGTGCTGTGACTTGGCTTGCCTCAGCTGCTAATCCATATTGTGCAGGAACAAGTTAGTAGCTGGGCCCTTGGCTCTCAGCACCTCAAATTTACAACCACAGCTGTCTTTGCATCAAGCACCAGCAGTTACCATGCTGTGGTTCAGCAAAACTCTGTCAGCAGCAACGGCACACAAACCTTGTTGTCATGGCCGGCAGCTTCAACCAGTGGCAGCCTGGAGCAGCTTGCAAAGCGACATGTTCTGACTGGCAGTGTGCACTCACTGCACCCTATTCCAGCCCAGTCTACCCTCGACACTCATGCGCAAGAGGGAGACAGCAGCAGCTCAGTCGCAGTTGTCTACTCAGATGGAAATGTGGCCTTCAATGTTGAGGACAGCAAAGGGCTGCCTGCCAGACCGGTGGGATGCAGAGTGTTGAGCGCCACAGCTGACGGCAGCACTCTGGCTGTGGTTTGCACAGTCAAGGGCACTGGCAGTCCCCAACTGGAGCTGTATGACCTGCGGGTACGCCTTTGTGCCTCTGCTGTTCCCTCTGCGTATAGAGGTGCTGTTCTAAGCTGTTGTCATCCTGTACCAAAGAGACATGCTTTTGCACAAGGGCAATGTCACTTGAGCATAGACATACATGCATGCACAACAAGCTGTGCATGCAGACTATGTGCTGTCTCATAGTTCACATCTGCATTGCAGGGAGGCAAGCCAATGGGGACTCATGTTATACCACAGCCAGCAAACAATGCCAAGCTAGCCTCTGCCAGCATCAGAGATCAGCAGCTCATCTGTTTATGGTCAGGAGGCTTGCTCCAGGCTTTCAACATAGTCCCAAATGCTGCCTCAGGCGTTGCTGCTTTCAAGCTGCAGAGCAGCAGACAACTGCTAGGCTTTGCTTCACCGAGTGACTCCACATCTGATGATCAGCAGCAGCAGCAGCCCTTTGACTCTACTTCAAAGCCTAGCAGAGAACCTAAGTCGGGCAAGAAGCGCAGGAAACCAGCTCCCCCTGTGGAGACAGCAGATGTGGCAAAATCTGCCAATGGGCCCGAGCCTTTCAGGCCTATGGTGGTCCCTTTGGGCGGTCACACCATGGCAGCTATCAAAGAGGCAACAGAGCTTCCAACCAACCTGGAGGTGGCTATCACAGACAGCTTGTATGGATGTGTGCAGTCTGTGACGCCTGTCAAGCTTCCAAACAGAGCACCTGCGGCTGCTGCTGCTGCTCAGCTGCATGATGGCCCTGACAGCAGAAGGCAAGAGGCAGTACAACTGCAGAGTGGCATGGGCCATCTGGCGCTGCTGTTCAATGGTGCTGTCTGGTCCATTTCTGCTCAGGTGAGATTGTCTTGTTGGGGTGATGCTGCAAGGCCAGACATTGTTGCCGCTGCATGGTAATGCTGTTGAGCATTGTTTGCTGTCCTGTTGGAAAGGTAGCACAACTGCAGCACAGGTGTTGCTGGGCCGTGGTTCAAAGTCATGAACCTCTTGTGAAACAACACTGAATTCCCACAGGAGACCTGACTCAAGCTGAGTTGACTTGGGCTGAGCTGCCTCAAGTGTTGTGACATGCATACAAGTTGCCAGATGCGCACATGCACATCTGATGCCTGACAAGCCTCCACTCACCAGAATTTGTCTTGCACAAGTCTGTGGCAGCCAAGGTTCAAATTTTCACAACCAAATCAAAGCACAACAAAGGCCTTGGTGATGCACTCAGTGAGCATTGCATATGTCCCATCCACTCATGCATTGTAAATTTGCTGCAGGCTCAGCCAGCCACCTTAGCATCATTGGTAGGTGCACTCAACCTTCGCTCATTGGATTCAAACCCAGCAGCCAGAGCAGCTGTCCGGGCGCTGGGCGAAGAAGAGTGCACCAGCAGCAGCACCCCACCTCAGCTTGAGCACGCTCGCCCATCCTGGACTCAATCCCTGGCTCAGAGCAGAGAAGCCAGCAGCAGCGGTCATCACAATCAGGCACCCATTGCTATTCCAGCCACTGTCAGGTGTGGTCATTACTCAACCCTAGTGTGGTCCCAATGCTGCTGGGACTGCTGCACAGCTATCCCCATGTGGTGTTGGTCCTCCTGCTGCCTTGTTGGGTCATGTCTGAATAGGCGGATCTTCACTGTAGCTGCTGTTTATCATGCTTGCAAGTTGGCTAAGCTAGCATGGCACCTGATGAGGTCCTGCTGCAAATGGGTCAGCAGCACTTAAGTTTTGTTGCTCGTCAGTCACTGGCGTGCGTGTTTGCCTCATGATGTACACATGCACATGTCAAGCTGCTAGTGCCTTGGCCAAAAGTAAGACTGATGAACATGCGCCTTGGTGCAGATGTCAATCAGCCTTACTGTTGGCCTAGGCAGTACAGAGGTCTCATGCTTGCACGTTTTCAGCCTGCGTCTCAGATATTGGATCATAGCTGCCCTCATCTCAACTTGTGTTGTGCAGCTGGCAACTCGCTGCATCAAGCCAGCAAGCTCAGCTTCTGGAGCAGCAGCTAACTCAGCAGCTGACAGCTGGCTGGTCAGACAAAGACAGCTGCAGACGCTTCATCTCAGATCTGATGGAAACCTGCTCAGAGAGCAAAGTCCACCTGTCTTCTGACATTGTAGCTTCCACTGCGGCCTTTCTGACACAGAAGCAGTGGTGGGGCGCTTTGGAGGCCCTGTTGCGGCGAAATACCCTGTCTGCCCTGGCCCAATGCCCTGGTCTTGTCCTGGCACTGGTGCAGGCGGGCCGCTTTTCTGTTTTGCCTGGCATGCTTCATAAGGTGAACGATTCAGGAGATAAATACTGCTGGATTCATTTTTGTTGTTCATCTGCTGATTGGCCATGTGCTCTTGATAGCGGTACCAAGAGGACACCTTGCATGACATAATCTGGTACTGGTCAGTCGAGTCAGACCTGCGCCAACTGCTCTCAACAGCCTAATATACATAATTCTCCTGTCAGTTTGTGCATTCAACTTGAGGACTGCGTGTAGCTTTGTTGATAGACCAGTGTGCAAGTGTACTGACTGCATGCATATCAGCTCCTTGGGCACAAACCATAACAGCACTCATTTTTGGAAAAACACACCCAGCATGCACAGCAGGGTGGCTGGTATGAACTCTGAGCTGATGCTTTTGCAGGCCAAGGATCTGCCTAGGGCAGAGCTGATACCGATTCTGCAGCTGCTTCTGTCCCCTGCAACTCCTGCTATGGAAGGCCACTGCAAGCAGCACCACCACTGGCTTCGCAAGCTAGCTGTGACAGCTGTGGAGAGTGCTGAGAGCGCCTGCCTGGCACACATCACAACAGAGGGAGAGACAAGCAGTGATGATGCTCTCCAAGAGAAGGTTGTCAAAGCAGCGTATGCTGCTGCTGCTGTGGATCACATGACTGCGCAGGTACACTCTCCCTATCAGATCCTTACTCTGGGAGTTGTATTTGGTGCTCCTCTTTGGTATCATCATTGGTTCTGTTGTGGTTGGTGCTGTCTCATGTTTTGATTGGTGCTCCTCTGTCTGGTGTTGTCATTGATGCTGCTCATACTTGCATATATTCTTCTCTGCCTGGAACTAAAACTACCCAGGTTTCGCCTTGATATCACAGTCACATCAAGAGGACAGGACCCCAGGTTGTGCTTTCTGACTAATGCAGACAGTTACGCTCATGAAGACAGTGATGTACAGTAATGATCACACAGCACATGAGGTGCAAATTCAATCTTCGCCTTTATACAGTTGCTTTCTCACACATGAGCACTCCTCAAGTTTGTTGGTCGCAACCTCATTTCAAGCTTGCTGCTTCTGGTTTGAACACACTAATTGCTCCCAAGATTAGGGGGACGTAAGTGTGTTGAACTCAAAAAGACTTGAAAGATTCTGCAACTTGAGCATTCCCTGAAGTAATCAATGTTGTGATGCCATTGCAGGAGGTTTGCCTTCACCCTATAGTGACCATGACACATGACTCACAACTGCTGATGTCATCTCTGCGCCAGCTGTCCCCTCCTCAGGCGCTTGCACTTGCTCAGTACCTCCTCAAACTGCTTGAAAAGTACTCAGGTGAGCCACATAGCCACATAGCAGCAACACAAATGCATTGCACAATATGCAGATCCTGTATGTTGCAATAGGAGAGCAGGGTTAGTATGCCTTCCATTCAGCACACAAGATGTTATAATGCATCAAGTATGCCCTCCTTCTTAGCACTCACTGCACAGTCAGCAGCATCTATATGCAGCAGATGTGTGGCCAGCAGGCTCTCGGGCAGACTTTCTAATGCTCAGCCACTCAGCTATGCATGTACTTAGCAAAGGTTGACTCTCCATCCACTGTCTGTTGACTGCCCTGAGTCCCAAGGATAGGAAACTTAAATTGAACAAATGATTGACACAATGTTGCTTCTGCTCTCCAGAAGCCCCTTCCAGCAGCTTCTGTTGCAGCGTGCATCTGTGCTGCTGCAGGCAGCCTGAATGACATGATGCCTGCATCCCTGGAGGAGTCCAAATCCCCACTGCGCATCCCCAAGATGCAGCAGGTTCTGGAGTGGCTGTCCCTGCTGTTTGATGCCCACATCACCTCCCTTCACCGACACCCAGCCTCTGCCAAGGCAAGTCCCTGCCTCACTGAGTCTGCCTCACTGAGTCTGCCTCACTGACTCTCAAAGAGGAAAGTTGTCAGGTTGTGAGGGCTGCAAACCATTGTCACCATCAGATTTGAGGTTTGACACAGTGTTGCATTGCTATGAAGCGCATCATGATGAGAAGAATGTTGAAGCGCAGACTGTTGTTTGCCACTTGTTTGTGCAAGCCCTCACTCATGTTGACGCACAGGCTCTGCAAAGGCATGCTGCATTGCTTCCTGGCAAAGTGCTCAGTGGGGATGTTTAGGAGTCGTTTTCAGAAAATCAAACCCCAGGAGCTGAATTTCTGACCAATGCAAGCTTTAATGCCTTCCCTGCATGTACATTCACCCAATTTTTTGTGCTTGCTACACAGACCTGCCTGGCCAACAGAAATCATGGCAGCTGTGAACTTTGATCTTAGAGTGCTGATTGAGGAGAGGCTATGATTCGTATTTGGTGTAAAGTTAGTTGGTCAAGCCCGGAGAGTGAGTTCAAAACAGCTTTTGCTGTTGACAGAGCATGTTCCCTGACTGTGTGAGGTGTGCTGCAGGTTCTTTCACAGCTGAAGGGCTTGGTACAGGAGCACATCAGCCTAGTACAGCAGATGTCCACCTTGCGTGGAGTCACAGAGCACATGACCAGCAACTCAGCGGTGCCTTTTGCAAACCAGAAAGCAGAGTCCTTGTATTCTGTCGAGCTGCTGGATTTCAGGATAACTTGAGGTCAAAGCTGTCAGATAGCCGTATGTTTACAGACTGCATGTTCCAAGTCAGGCCTATGATGAGGGACTCCATTGTTTGTTTCTTTTCAGTATCCAGGGTTGCTGTTCGCAAGTCCCCAGGGCCCTATGACATGTTATAGTCTCATCTGTACAACCCACTCTTATGCTGCTTAGTTGGTCTGCTGAACATTGTGGTAGGTTTTAGTAGCTTATATTGGTGCAACTTTTGAGAGAAGACGAATCGGTCTTGCCCAGCAGAGCGCTTGCGACTCATTTTTAAGATCTGCAGAGAGTCAATCATTGCAGCATTATGCACGCAGCAGGCTGCACATTCAGAGAGCATAGGCAGCCCCTTACGGTACCATGTGCATACTACGCTGACCTCGAGGATCACGCGAAGCGAGTGGCGTTGTGATCTTCAATGATGATTTTCGTTGTCACTTGGCTGATCAAATTGTTGTTACTGGCTACTCCGCAGAATCAACACTGGTCAATTAGTTGTTTACCTTGCAGTAGCAAGTGTGCCGGCAAACTGCATTGCAATGCACAGTGACAACAGCAGATGTTGGGTGAGAGATGTTGGGTGAGAGTATATTTACACGTTCAAATGCAGCAACTGTGCGGACAGTCAGATCAAGCACTTGAGACCTTCCTTATGCACTGAGTCAGCATTACTTCAGCTATAGGCAAACTGGACTGTGAAATGAACAAAAAGAACTTAGTATGTCATGCCGGTTCTGTCTAGCACTACAGCACAGCACACAATAATACCCAGTCAGGTTGACACATGTCTCATGTGGGTCATACTGTTCAGTTGTCAACAAGCCATCAACAGCACCTGCACGCTGTGAACTAGCAAGCAATTGTACTCATAGTCGTCAGTCACATTTCAACTACGCAGTGTTAGACACTCTCGCTCACAACCCAACTGATTGTGTTAGCTGTATCCGTGCTACACAAGTCCAGCACTCCCCCTCCCTTGAGCTGCTCTAGAACTCCAGACCCAGCAAGTAGATCAGACCAAAGAAGCCAATGTCCAGGAAGATAAAGCCAGTGAATGTGGCACGAGCTGAGTGGTAGTACTTGCCATGGCCAGAGAAGTGAGACAGGTCGTAGATGCGGTTGGTGCTGTAGATTGCAAGGGCCAGGTTGACGGCCATGTATCCAACCATCATGGAGCGAGTCTGGCGAGTGATGCGGCCAATCAGGGCCAGGTTGACAATGGACAGAGTGACCAGAGTCAGGAAGAACACAAACCTGCACAAACATCCAAAGTCATGTTAGTAAAGGACATAACAAATTGTGAACGCCCTATACATGCTATACGGCATGCATTCAAAACAGAACTAAAATGCCCGCACTTGCACTATGTGGCCATTGACACGCATCAGCCATGCATCAAGGTCTCTGGGACGAGAGCTAGGTTCTGTGCATGAAACAAAACAAAAAACAGGTAGCCTGCATGAGCATTCCTTTGAAAGACAGCAGATGAGAAGACTCATCCCACAAATTGCAGGGAAGTATGATGCAGACGGGTGATCAGTCAGAACTTAGGCACTCACCACTCAAACCTCAGCAGCCTGCCGGGAGGCAGGGCTGGGTATCCAGCATTGACAGCGTATGCATGGAAGTCATCTGAGCCATAGGACTGGGACACATAGAAATCGTTCACATTGGTCTGTATATCTTGGTGCTTGTTGATCTGGTTTTGTAGGGCTGACAGGGAGCACAGGACCAGGAAGAATCCGAACCAAGATAGGATCAAGTTGAGGACAATGAAGGTGTAGTTAAGGTAGCCGCCTGTGATTTCAGCTGCACCCTTCACTGGCCCTCCACCCATGGGTGTACCCTCCACACTTGACTTCCTGTCATCTGCTGCTGCTGACATCTTTCTGCAAACATCAGGACAGAGCAGGCTTAGGTCTCTACAGGTCTTTGTCATAGAGCTTGCAAGGACAGATCTATCCAGGTAGCGTGCCTTGTGTGCAATGACAGGGTGCTGAGCAGGAATAGAGTGCTATAAATCCCTAATGTGGTGTGCAAGTCAGTAAAGCACGCCACATGCCATATCTCGCATGCTGCAGGCTGTAAGCTGAGGATAGCTGGCTCAGATGAGTGCAGATACAACAGGCAGCGACCCGAGGAAAGGAACACCAAGCTGTCGCTGCTTCATGTTGAGTATTTATGCACTGGAAATGACCAATGCTCCGCGAAACAGACCCTCAGTGACGATACAGCGCAAATGCACTGTTCAGATCTGCTGAGGTGTACGTTGACGGCGTGACCTAACAACGACTCGCTTCAAACGCGCAGCTCACCTGGGCTTGCTGGGGAGTTTACCACGAACTGATCAAAAGTTAACACAGCGGGTCTGAGCTTTGAAGGCGTGTAGCGTCCTGCAGCAGAAGGGTTATCTGTCAGCAAGGTATAATCGTCATGCCTCGACTTGAACGCCGAGGACGACGCCTGTGAAGAAAGCTAGCATAGAGTTTGATGAGACATCGAATGCAACGACAGATTCAGCACGAAGCAGCTAGAAAGATGCAAGATGACCCGCGGTGTAGCAAAGCAGTCGTTTCCGACACTACCTCAACAACCTAGTGAAAAACAGATCGCTAGCAAGCCCAGGCTTACCGTGCGAACAGAATACGTGAGTATCGTCAACGCTGCAGCACAGCCTGTATGCCTTGGGGTCCCTGAGTACAGGACGTCTCTCCTAGGCGATTCGCTGAACGGGAGCGCTGCAGGGTTCTAAGATGGTACGCATGCGTCAGCGCCCCATGACGCATCCCAGCGGGTTAGGGTTTTAGTCAGGGCAAATTGAAATTGTTCGAACTGGCCGCAGCTGCGACCAAAGTCTACGATCCCATCAGCAATCCCGCGGGACTAATATTTCGCTTTTAGGACAGCTAATTTATCAGCCTTGGACATACAAAATCCCTAAAAATCGTCATGACAGGGGTTTTGGTATGTGCGCTTTTCGGAACTTCCTTCCTGATGAAGCATGCAGCGCTCGGGAACGTGGGTGCCACGGACACATCAAACGCTGCTCAACAGCAGTACTGATCAGCCTTATGAGCAGCCAAGACTGGGTCAGGACCAGCAGGATGCATCATGTGACCTTGCATATAAACCAATTACAGCGCTACAAGCTTTCACAGACATCAACTATTCACACGGGCTAAGCAACAAGTCATACATTCAGGATAAGTCACCAGCAAATACCTACAAAGGCCAGGTGGGAAAGCAGCAGAGTAAACATACAGGAAGTTGCACAGGCACATTTTCCGGGATTTGCAAGTGAGCGCATCCCCAGGAAACGTGTTTAGGAACCACCATCCACAACTACAAGAAGTTGCCATACCAGCAACACGACTTCTGTATGCTGCTGATACAGATGTGCAGTGGATAGCTTCTTTTACTGAAACTGACCCCGGCTTCTGAAGCTTGGCAGGGATCCCCAGACTCTTCTTAAAAAGGCAGGCAAGACTCTGAAGTCTTCTGTCAAAATATCAAGCAAGTCTGCAACTGCTGCATCATTGGTGAGAATCTCAGTGTGTTCTGCTCCTTTGTATGTCTTTATCACCGCCTGTGGTCCCAGCCTGTGTTGCAAAGACCACAATGTCAGAAGCTACATGATCCCAAGAAAGCACGCCAAGTGGATCTGAACAGGCGAAGAAGACTACAATGGTCATGCACAGGCTGGTATCTGACACCAGAGCAAGGGCACTTGCAAACAGCTGTGAATGCTATACACTCAAGACCCTTCACTACAAGGCAGATGTATTCCCCAAGGGACTAAACAAAAGATACTGCAGGGCATGGAGCTCAAGCTTGCACTGCATGCAGCAGGCTTGCACAGTATCAGGTGCTGGAATCACACAAGGTAAACACTGCAGGCTTTGAGGGAAGGTAGATTTGCTGCACCACTGCTGCTGCCTGTTACCTGTTACAGTCATTGTACGCTACAGCATATACCTTCACACACACACACACACATGATTTGGCAGCAGCAGGGCTCACTCATTATGGGCTCAAACACCAAATTGACAGTCCCATCATCTTTGAGCCTGGCTCTTGAAGATACTTGCATCGTGAATGTGTGTGAGTACCGCTGCTCTTGCAGTGCAGCAAGACTTACTTTGTGCACGCTTGAAGGGAGGCCAGGTTGACAGTGCCGTCGCCGTCCCCCTGCTGAGTCCGGGTGGGTGCTGGGGGGGCTGATGCATTGAAATGGTCTACATTGTAGAGGTACCCCTCGTCTGTGTCCACGCCGTAGCCATACAGGCAGTACACCCTCAGGTCCAGTAAGGGGACTGGATATGTCAGTCCCCTTGTCACCTCATACACTTCGGCCTACAAACAGCACATGCAGGATCAATCCTTGTCATGTAGCCAAGAGGCCCATCCTGTAAGCTTGAGTCCTTTTCACTTCAAGTCGGCATTGAGGAGCTGTGATACTGCCTGAGCACTGCTTGCAAATCTCTACATTTCCCCAAACGAGGTTTCCTAGATATTCCAGAGCCGTCATAGCCTTGGCCCTTTGAGTTGTTTCTGACACCAATTGTGAATTAGGTGATCTGCCATGTTGAGTCGAAACAGCAGCTGCTGTTGACGTTCCTGTGGACATTCCTCAAATCTGTGTACTGTGATAAATAATGTACTGAGACCACCCTGTACAAAGTATAGGTTTTACCTGTTGCTCGTGTGGATGTAGAAATGTCACCTCCTTTCGGTTTCAAAACAGGCGCCCTTGAAAGCTTCTTTTGGAGCACTCATTTCAAAACTGACAGGGGGTGAAAGACATGCCCGTTTCAATGGAAATTAAAGCTTAGCGGCGCTGGGGGACCAGTATTAGGGATTGCTACTGTAGGGAGACCAAAGTGCAGGCTACCGAGCATGTGCTTGACATTACAAGAGGTGCAGATCTCCCTACCCCTTATCTACAGCACCATTTTGCCATTTGCAACATAACAACAGGCAGCTGTCTGCCAACAGGCAAAGAGAGCTGACCTGCTGCTCCAGATGCAGGTCTCTCAGCATCCTCTCAATGTCTTTGGTGGTGTACTTGTCCCCGCCCTGAGTCTCCACCACCACCTTGTCCTGCCAGATGTCTGGCGTGGGGAACAGCCAGGGCGCTGCCGGGGCCGTTGACTGGATGGGCCTCAGCAGATCATGGGGCACTTTGGGGATGTCGAAGTTGTCCCCTGACACGCTACCTGGACAGGGAAAAGAAGCAAGGTATTAGTCATGGTTGGGAATGTGACAGCTGCGACTACCTAAATGGGTATGAAAGGGGCTTGAGGATATGGTGAGCAGCTTTTGAGACCAGACGCTGTGCTAATGATCAGACCTAGACCTTGACACTTGAGACGACCATAGGTCAGCCAGTGGAGTTGATCACAGGCTATGCAGCCAAACTGGGTGTTGTACCATGCTAGCTCTGCATGACATTTTCTTGCAGGCACACAGCGAGCCAAAGAGGCTCAATGAGGCCTAGTGCTCTTCAACAGAAGGCTGCATTTGGCTGCTTTGCCTCACTGTGCTTGTACAGATGCACGACATGATGCTAGCAGCCAACATGTTCATTCTGAAGTGAAAATCGTGGCTACACTGATCTCTATACAGGCTACTGACCCAACAGATTGAACAACAAACAGTCTTGTTGCACAGCTTGTGTGTACAGCTCCCTTGATTGACGTATGTGAACGTGCTTCTTTTCACATGCAGTGTCTGTTGCTGCATAACCTGTTCATCTATGAAAAGTTGAGTGCACAGAGCTCATGTGTTCATTGTGTAAGCATGCCTGATTACCCACAAAAGCATGTAGGTCAACCTGGCAATCATGATGATGTGATGCAACATCTTCTTCTTTTGAAATCCCCTTTGAGAGCATACCTTTGAGAGCTGTAATGCTACCCTCCCAAGGAGCTGAAATTGCCACCAAGCCCTTCAAATAGGTAAATCTGCACCAAGAACAAAACTTCAGCACCTGATCTATGGGAAACATGCATTCAACCTGAGACGGCATAAGTTGTGATCTCACCAACATAATGCTCTTGAGAAAGATGAAATGAACTGCTGAAATGCCTCAGCTGCTTTGTAGGGTGATGAGGTCCAACAAACCAAGGCAGGTCATGCCGTGACTGGTACACATGCAATGTCTATGGCATGTCTTGTTGTCCAACAGGTTTGCGAGATTTTGCAGCAGCAGCAGCAGAGGCATGTCAATACCATCATGACTGCATATACGTTCATGACGTTGAGATTGCTGCAGCTCCTCAAGCGAATCCGCAAGCATGGCGTCATAGATTCACTCAATAGTACAGTCTTTTGTTTTTGTTCTTTTATTTGTGTGTTCTTGTAAGTCTGAGCCTACCTCCAGTCTGCAGATTGGCGAGTGATAAAGTAGAGGCTGACTAGGCAGCCCATGGAGTGGGCCACGATCACAGCCTGCCTGCCACCGTTCTTCTTGACAGCATGCTCTATCAGATCCCGCATCTTGTCAAAGTGTCCTGTCTGCATGCACCAGCAACGTACTGTGGCACTGGCCTGAGACTAGTCATGACAGCTGCATGCCTGCTTGCCTCATGCCTCTCCAGTGCATATGTCAAGGCACTGTCGTGAAGGGGCATCAAAGTGGCAGAGCATTAACTTGACCAATTGCGGTGACGAGCAATGATGGCAATGAGTGCTGACAAGCTTCCTTGGTATGTACAAACAAACAGCAAACACTGACGACCTCAGATCAGCTGACTGCATCAGTGCAGGAGCTAACAGCAGTGCATGGAGCAGCAGCCTGACAGCTATGCTTGCCTGAGCTAACCCATCGCCTGCCAGTCTGAAATCATACGGGGCTCCAAACAGATCTTCATTCTCTTTGTACCCAGCTTCTGTGAGTTTGTCTATGATGGGCTTGTATGTAGCTGTGAAGCCTGGGAGATCTGGATCTATCGAGTATATTCCGCCTAGGCCGCCAAAATCAAAAGGCCGTATCTGTATGCCTTCCTGATTGTGATAGCTGCATTACAGAAGCTGCATTGATATTCTGACGTATGCGTATTGTCTGTTGCACGCGTCAACGGGGGCATTGCAGACTGTTGCTGACCTTCTCGTGGCTGGGTCATACTGCACGGTCAGCTCATCCAGTAGGCAGTCTGGTCTGGACGCTGCTTTCAGAGACAGCCATTCCACCTCCCAGTCGTGCTGTTTGCTGCAATACCAGCTTGGAGTCTCTTTCCGGTCCAACTTAGCTTCAAGGACGGAACCAGCCAGGCCTGTGGAAACAGCGCTGACACTTGTATAAGAAGAAAATTGAGACCCGTGGCGCCATCAGACACTCCTGTCTTTGCCAGGTCCTACCTGGCAGAAGAACAACAGGGTTGTGTGAGGCCGCAGCGTTAGCCTTCAGTACCACCAGGACCCAGCAGCGGAGCGTCAACAGAGCCTTCATGCACGTCAGGAAAACGCGACCCCGGTCGGGTTGTACTAATCTGCAAACTCCAAGTAGTAGCTCGCGCGCAGTAAATACCCAGACAGCAAGTTCTCACAGAACGCTAGTGACGTCTTGCGCTCTTCAGCGACACAAACAGCATCATGGGAATCTCCGAGATGGTTTCGTGGTGCTGGTTTCGGAGCGTGCCAGTTTCCGTTTGGGGATGGTTAGCTTCCTTTCTGCGCATTGGTTTGTTCAATCTGTCTCTTTCTGGACTGTACTTGCTTTGTACGCGATAGAACTGCTGGAAAGCGATCTGACTGCGTACCCTGCTTGCATCCATTGCTTGTGAAGTCCGCGACGACCTAACGTGTTCTTGATCCAAGTAGACAGGCTCAACGCTGCCTGAAGAAGTGAACACAGTGTTGATCCCGTCAACTTTCACGCTAGCTTGTCATGGAAGCTGCAGCAGATGCTTGTCGCCAAGGCAACCTACAACAGATTGAGTCTTTGCCTGACAGTGAGCTTCAGCGCCTTCTGAGCAAGACAGACGAGGACGGCAGGTAACTGTTGATTCCTTTCTCAGACTTCTTTCAAGCATGACACATCCGACGGTCGCGGCAGTCTGGTAGTGCTCATGCAAGCGTTGAGCCTTTCACGTCATCTTACAGGACACTGCTACATGCAGCTGCTTCAGGCGGCAACAAAGACCTCTTCCAATTCCTGATCAGCAAGGGTGCTGGCTCCAGTGTGAACACAGCGGATGAAGAGGTATGGCCAGCACATCGGTGTTTTCGAAACTGTCATGGTCTGTGCAGACAGTATATAGCTCCCACATGCCTGCGACTGAATAGGCCTTGATACAAGCAGTGGCCGCTCATGTGTGCAGGAATGGACGCCATTGCATTCAGCTGTCAGTGCTGGTCACACAGACATAGTGCAGCTTTTAACAGCTTTGAAAGCAGACGTCAATGCAGCAAACTCGAGTGGACAGACACCCTTACACTATGCAGTAAGTCTGCCTGTTTTGCACCATTACGTCTTTTCCGTAACATCTCCAAATATTCGGTGCTGATCCTTTGTTGTCAAATCTCTGTCTATCAGGCAATGCAGAACTATGCAGGAATGCTGTAATCAGCCTGTGATCTGCATACCTTGCAGTGCAGGTGAGCAAAGGCCGCATCCCTTTGATACAGATTCTGCTGCAAGCTGGAGCCAAGGTGAATGCCAGAGATGCAACAGGCTCAACTCCTCTACACAGGTGCTGCAGAACGCATTGGGGCATGCACTGTTTGAGGCATCACAGTCAGCTAAGCATGAGCAGCTGTTTGCCCAGTGAAATCATTAGGCATGCCAGGGTACCAGCTCAGCAATTGCTGCTATAATGAGGCCAGAAAAGTTGTATCTGCTGGGGCCTTGCCACTGATCTAATCCTTTGCGTTCAGCACTCGATGAACACCCATGACCCAGCCTGGCTGTGTGAGACTTGACAAGCTGACAATCTGGGTATATGCAGGGTTGCATACAACTTCAATGCTGCAGTCGACTTGACTTAACTGCTGTGTGTCACCTCATCTATGCTGATTTAGGAAGGGGCTATGCATATATCCATATATGGCCTATGGTCATAGCTCCGGGCTGCTGCCTCAGGAGGCTCCCATTATGATCCCTGAAAAGCATAGACTGTTCTCTTCTTATGCTGTTCTGCCTTGCAGAGCTTGTAGCGCCGGCAGACTGGACTCAGCTCGTGCACTGGTGGAGGGAGGCAAAGCCAGGCTGGAAGCAAAGGATGCCAGTGGGGCCACTCCAATGGGTGTTGCTGCCAGCTGTGGAGACCAGACCATCACACTGTACTTGCTGTCTAAGGGAGCAGATCCTGAGGTGTGCAAGTCTGCTTCTTCCTCAATGCTGCCGACGTCTACAGTTGCGTTTCTCTGAGCTGGACTGCGCATGCACTACTGGCATCAGATCATGCTGCAAGGTCTGGACGGCAGGCAGATGCAACAGTGTGGATAATGATGAAAGACTGTATGCCTGATTTGCATAGCTTTGCGTTCGTGACAAGCAGCAGCAAGTTGTACCGATGTTTGTTCAAAGGATCAATGCTTTGGTGCAGGTGGAAGATAAGGAGGGTGAGACTCCCTTGAGCATGGCTGCAAAGCACGGCAAGCTTCGAGACCTCATGGTACAGGTCGCAACTGGGCAAATGGATGTGGATGAGATCCTTTGAACCGTCTTCACAGGACTGTGCACTTGTTTGCTCATCAGGCATCTTCACTGAGATGAACAGGAGAAACTAGGAGGCTCGGCAAAGGCTGTACACACAGAATAGTCTGCAGACCACATCAAGGATGCAGTCAGGAATGCTGCATAGTTTATGGATGCTAACACATCAGCGTCAGTTTATGATGCATGTATAAAGCATCTAGCGAGATGGCTGTTGAAGGGCATCAAATGTCTCATGCTGACAAATGCTGACGCAGCTGATGATGCTGACAAAAGGTAGAGGCTGGGGAGTGGACTGAGATGCCTTATGATCAGCCACACACAACGTGCTGTCATCCGGGTGGCACAATGTGCTCTGAATGTGACTTTGTTATGCTTTTTCCTCAGTGATTTGACATTTACAAACCACTGAGGAAAAAGCATAACATTTGTGTGCCTGTTTCCTGATATTTTGTGACAGACTGTAGGTTGACCTTTACTGTCGTCTGTTTCCAAGCTGTAACAGCAAGCATAGGACTAGGAACAGCAAGGTTAAGCAAACACGACAAACAACTTGTCTGACTGGGTTGGTGTAACAGGGTGCCACAGTGAATAACAAGCACCTAGACACGCTGTCACAATGGCAGTAAGCTGGCTTGAGCTCCTTTTTATTTGTACACACCAAGTGGTGTTCTTCATGTCATTTTACAGAACCCACATGTTTCTACCCAGGTATTGGTTTATGATTGTCATCCAATCATTTGCAATGAAGTTCAACTGAGGCTATATATATACCCTATGGGCAGAGCAACGGTGTGAGCATACCGCGGAGCTTATTGCCATAGCAACATCATGCCTGGCCAATTACAACATGTAAGCAGCAAATGCCCAAGACACCTTGAGCGTGTCCACAGCTATAGGGCAGGGACAGGGACAACATGATGTAAGCACTGACACTGCAATTGCTGTCTGTGCAATCACCTACACCCAACAAACCCCTGGAAAGTTACATGTGTTCCTAGCTGCGGAGTTGGTCTGGCCATACAGAAGCTGCACACGCTCCTCACATTCAAAATATGCCAAGAAAGGTCTGCCCTTCCAGTCAGCTGCATTCCTTTGCTGGACCAAGTCTGTCAGCTGAGGCAGCAGCTAGTCCCGCCTTGGTATTGACTTGCCTTGGGGCTGTCCAGCAGGGCTCTGTAAGAGTTGGCTCTGTCCATGTTGCTGTGAAGCCGGCAGGGCTGTAACAATGGCTAAGATCCCCTTGGGCATCACTCTGCTGGCCTACTGCCGCAGGGACTGTCTGCAGCCTCTGGTGCTGATTTCCCTAGCGCCAGAAGCAGGCCTCCTAGTAGGCGGCAGCCTGCATCTGGCACTAAGCAGCTGGCTCCAATGGTTGGCAGCACCCGCTGTGCTGCTGCTGCTAATGCTGCCAACTGTGCCAAAATGTATGTCTCATCAGCAGCATCTGCAGGTGCGTTGGCTTCTTCCACATGCTGAAACCTGTTTGCTCCTTCCAGAGGCTGCTGCAGCTCAGCTGTACCAACACATTGCTGATGCTGGATACGCTGTGAAAGACTTGACTCATCCTCTGCTTGTTGCGCAATGACTGATCAGCATTGTTGACTGAGACAGCAGGATGACCATGAACCCCTGCCATATGCAGTCAAGAACAGCTCAGCGCCAGGGTGATGCACGAGATAGTAACAGCACCAGTGCTTGCCTCCAGAAGAAGCAGTCAAGTCCTGCTTGAGCATGTCTGTCTGTGCTGTCACACCTGTGTTTTCCTTCAAAAGCTAGCTCTCCAATGTTGTCCTTATCTTTCAGCCTGCACGTTGGCAAGGGTAAGTGAAAACAGGTGGGAAGTGTATGGAAGAGATAATACATTGTCTGCTTTGACAAGGCTTGCTTGAGCATATGCTGATGGGATTGCGCAAAGCTGAGATTTGTGCAGTGGCCTGACAGGGCAAGGCAAGATAAGGCTCAGGAGTGCCAGTAATGCTAGACAAGGGCAAAAAATTGCGCGTATGCTTTGCATCTTGCTGTGATGATTGCGATGAGGCCAACAGTACCTGTCAAGTCAGGATTGGCTTCCAGCTTTATTCTCGGCAACAGCATCGCCCTCAGTGTTCCAGTCAGTGATGATCTGTTGCAAGGTGCTGAAAGTACGTATGTGCTTCATCAGCATGAGCAAGCATAACAAACAACCACCTCTGCAACCACCTCTGCGTGGTACCCCAGTCTTCCGCCAGACCCCTTGATTGTTTCATCGGCACCGGCTGATCAGACTCCATGACAGCCATGCGAGCTCTGTCCACTTCCACTTAAGCAAGCTTGCTGAAGCGTCCTTGCTACGTCATAGCAGCTGGACACAGCATGGAACTAACTATGGCAGAAAGGTGTACATAGCAGGAGGCAAAAGCTGTGCTGCTGCCACTAAGAAAAAGCTGTGCTGCTGCGTTAATTCAGGCAGCAGCTGCTGTAGGGAAGCTACCAGCAGACAATGTGACGGATCGTTAGTGTCAGTCAATATCTGTTGTAGACAGTTGTGTTGCCGACTTTTGTCACTAGGGCTAATTCATTACTCATGATCCGCTCAGGTCCAGACCGACAGTCATGGAACACAAGGAATCTACTATTTAGTATCTGCTCAGGATTATGAAGCAGTTTCTAAAAAACCATTTCCGATCTGGCGCGCTTTTCCGCAAATATATAAGGGACAGGACAACACGCCGTTGCCAAGTGCTCATTCAGCTGATTGTCGCAAAACGCCCAGCAGCAGTCACAGTCGTAGCAATGACAGCTAAGTATGCTCTGATGGCCGTCGTGTGCCTAGCGGCCTTCTGCAGTAAGTCGCTGCTGCTTGCTCTGCAAGCTTAGGCTGCATGCCGGTGTTGCTGTTCACTCAAGCTCAGCTCACTTATGCATGCAGTCACGCGATCATGAACGTAGAGCAGTCATAGGACTAGTGTTGTGTGTGAATGCGGCATTCGTCTGACCACTGATCTCTTTGCAGACACCATGGCTCAGACGGAGTGCAGTTTCAGTGACTACGACATTCCTCTTCCTTTTGCTGGTTGCGGCCAAATCGGGCCTCATTCGCTCACTGGATGTGAGTAACGATCTGCAGTGCCACGCTGATTGGTGGTGCGTTGACGCAGTCTTTGAGGAAACAGGTTTCCGTGATGTGCAGGTCCGTTCTGTGTGGTGGCATACGACCAGAGCACGCCGCTTCTGAGTTGCGGACCGGCAATCGATGAAATCGGCGACCCCATTCCGTGCGGAGAAGGTGCACCGTGCAAGGCAGGACAGATCTGTCCCATATCGCCTTGTCCTCCGATATGCCACAACACATGTAGCACAGGCTGCGTCAGCTTGTGATGTGGTGCAATCATTGGGCATTATGCCCACTTTTCTTGTGCTCTGAGTTGAAGTTACTAGACTATTTTGATTTTCACAGGATACTATTCAAGAGCCACTGTTGAATTGTGCATATAATCATTTCAATGATTGATAAACAGGTGACTTATGATTATCATTTAGGTACGCAGCTGATAGATATCGTGATCTATATAAGCAGCACTGCAGGTCAGTTGTAAAAAGATAACAAGCAGGAACAGCTAAGTTCAGCGAAGCACCATACGTTTCGTTTGTAATTACAGTCTATTTCATGAAAAGAAACCATGATCTGCAAGCTTGCCAATCACACAAGGATTGATTGGCAATGCCAAGACCATGCAATGTATACCGTACATATCATATGCATATGCAATGCAGCCATAAGGACAAGTGGCAATTGTTGCTAACTGTGTACAACCACGCACCAAGATCAGAGTCAACACTGATGGTGCCAAACCTAGGAGGCTGAGGCAGATTCACTCTGAAGCTTGGGGCGCCCAGATGAAGAAGAGGCATCAGCAGCGGGGCGAAATGCAACAGGTAAGGTGATATCTGAGAGGTTATGTTCAGAGGTTCTGATTCCAATCTGTGCGAGCTATTGACTGAGCAAGTCTGGCATTTGTAAATTTCAGCAGATGCCTCCTGAATGCGCTCATTGAGCTCTTGACACAGTTTCCTCCTGAGCCAGGAGATGAGAGTTGGCAAGGAGTGCCTCCACTCCAAGTTTCTCCAGAAGATATCTAGCTCTGTCGAGAAAGTGCACCCCTGAAGGCGTGCCAAACAGGTTGAAGCGTATTATTATTATGCGGCGCTTTGCAATGCACAGAGACCCAGGTACCTATACCACAATTCCCTGCATATCGACATCACACATGTGCAGGTTGAAGTCTTTTTGCAGGTTGTGATACCTACCATTCAATCACTGACAGAGATGTAATGATCTTGTCGGGCATCTTTGAAGATTAAAAGTCATCTCTGCTCTGACCCTTGCCAGCTGTCAGTTCGTCATCAACAGGCTCTACTGTGCAAAAGCTAGGACTTGCTCAGCCAGGTAAGGCTGTGCATACTTACCAGGACAAGGCCACAGTGAACGGATGCTGTGTTCTGTATTGTAGACGAGCTAGAGGTGGGCAGACTGAAGCATCAAAAGACCAAGAGAACGGGCTGCTGATAGCTCTTGCACATCAGAGAGACTTTGTTTGTGATGATTGAAACCAAAGTGGTCTTAGCATGGGGAGGTGCAAACGTGCAGTCATAAACGATAACTGACTGATCAAATGTCGGCACTTGGGGAACAACCAGGAAGGAGCCAAGTACACATAAGTCAAAGGTTGGGACCTTTGTCGGCCAAACTCGCTAGTGCCCAGCTGTACACATGAATGGTCCAAAGCACTGTGCTGCCGGACGCGGTTGGCTTGCTGCTGCAGCCCAAAACTCCGGAGGTAGTGCTCTGCTGTTGAAGCGCCGTTGAGACGGCAGAAAGACTGTGATCGGCAACCTCCCCCCGATGTACGTTACATGCGTCTCGATTGGTGATGACGCGCATGACTTCGCCCCTTCCTTGCCGTCAATTGGAGTGCAGGATCGCTGTCCCATACCTGCCGGGGTTCAGGAAATCTAGCTAGTATACATAAGTCCATTTAGCCCTGATGTCATCACTGACTCCGTAAATTATACGGCGTTCGGTGTCACTGCCATTGCTTCCAGAGTAAGAGGGAGTCAGCGACCCTGAACTGAATGCAGCTTGCAGCGCGTTCGCAGGGTTCGTTGACCTGGGGGAACTTCTCAGCTGCGGGAAACACCGGCGGCTAGTTTATACTGTCGCGTGAGGGTTTCCCACATGCAGTAACTCGGACCTCTGACATTGGGTACTCGGTGACTATCTTACCTGATGAACCAGGCAACTGGGGAGGGCCCCACTAATCAAATGAAAAGGAGAACATGCCAAATCACTTCTGCAGAACAACACAAATGTATGGTCGCTGCAGACGGCAAGCACAACAGTACATTCTATAATAATTATACTACTGATTTGATGGTTGCTTTAGCACCCAATACTCTGTCTGCTCTGACATCATGAGGCCAGAGGCTCTGCTTCGGCCACAAGTACCATCCAGAGGCTATTAGTATTAGCATTGGAACGGCACAATAGCACTGACCAATTGCAATATCACTGACAACAGCTGGAACTTATGGGTTAGCTAACAAGAGAACCCAAAGGCCGCTGAGCAAAATTGTGATGCAAATAAACAGATGAACAAAAGGCCAGTTGAATGTGAGATTGATTCATCTGGAAGTTATAAGACAAAGCAGGCTGCAAGTATGGGTACAAAATCAAAGGGGAGACAGCACACTATCAGCAGAAATATTAGAAGCTCTTTTGTGTTTGGATGATGCGGAGAGGCACACAAAGCCAAAATGATCGGGCAAGCTGAGCAGCGCACACCTACAAGGCACAAGGCACAATGGGCATCAGCAAATGAGATGCCTTCATTACAGGGCTTCTGCTGGCATGTAAAGGCCTGACAACTTTGCTACACTCGCTCTTACACCTAGAAGAAGGACAAGCCCTAGACTTTGTCATCTTGACTAAGACCAGGCTGAGCAAAACCCCCAGATACAGAAAGAAGCTGATTGAGGCTGTAGAGGATGATGTTGTACACACAAACTGCAAAAGAGACACACCAAACATGAGGGGAGGACAGCGCATAGGCGCAGCTTGGTAAGCTATTGCAATCCACAAGCGCTGGCTGCATATGGCTCACTTAAGCTGACCGCGCTGAATTGCTCAGCAGCCAGAGGCCACTGCAAAACATCTGTCTGCAACCAGCAGGCAGTGACGCTGTTGATATATGGGCTGTGTACATGCCTCATGACATAGCACAGAGTCGCCAGGTATGTCAAGTCCGGACAAGCAACGCAGCAGGACACAGCAACCTCATCATTGGAACGCAGCAAATCTGGCAACAGATAGATGCAGCTGATAAGCTGCAGAGGATAGCAGATGAAGAGCATGCACAGTTACTGCAGGCATTGCAGATGAAGCCAACTGATGACACTGGCTGATACTACTGGCTGATGACACGGCTGATGCAAAGGCTTCACCTTCACGTTTCTTTTGCAGCTGGTTCGAGGAGAAGAGCACTGACTTCCTCTTGTCCTTTGTCTAAGGCCAGCTTGACTCAATTGAGGCTGCAAAGCGTCTGTCAACAAACCCAAACCTGCACAGTATGTTCATGCAAGGGGCCTGACAGCCCTTGGTCCTGTACGTACACCAGAATGTCGCCTTGATTGACAAGCGCCAGCCGGACAAAGGCAAGAGTAGGTTTCTGTAAATGGTCTCAAGTCTTGGGTGGCTCATTAGCTGACCAGCTGAGCTCAGGATCATCGTCACCTATTATTGCGTGGGGACGCTTGTTGATCGCAGCGCTTCCTGGCTTTCGCAGAGAGCTCACGGAACATACAGAGCACTCGATCAATCGAGCGTATCGACAGGTCACTGGCGTTATAAAGTGGCGTTTCTTCGCCATCGCCGTCAAGTACGATAGCGCTTCATACAATTTTCTGGAGCAACAGGCAGGCGCAGCTCGATTGACTCAACGCAAACACCTCTGTAAGCAAGCTGCCCGCTGGCACGCATAGACCATCGTCGCTGACTGTCAGCAACGCTTGATCTCAGTGCTTGTTGGTAGTCAGCAGGCCTGCTTGCATATCGACAGGCCTGAGACCTCTTGTGACCATTGTGCCCATGTCTCGGTTATGAGCCGGCGTAGGAAGCACCTCACTCAGCAGGAGCTTGTCCCACCCACAGATAAGCAGCAGATCGTCAGGGCAAAGCTTAGCAGGGGCAGCAATATATTTGAGGCGAGTAGAAATTGCCATACAATTTGGATCTTGAAACCATCCAGGCCTTCCTTGAACCATTTGTACACATTCAGCTTGAGTGTCTTCCTAATTGTGCAGGCTGAGACTGCAGACGGGCGTGATCTGTTGTGTTTCCTCCCAGCAAAGTTCAACAAGAAGCTCTGGATCAAGCGTGGAGGCTACATCATTGTGGAGGAAGGTGATGTTGATGTGCAAGATAAAGTCACAGCAACGATAGTCAAGGTTCTTTATGAGCAGGACGTCAAGGCCTTGAAAAAGCTTCCCGGAGTCTGGTATGTTCATGTTTCACCACTCAAGATCGTACCATTGTCAGTTGTATCTTTACTAATCTTTGATTTGGTGCTTCTTATTTGAAGCCTATTGTCTTCTACAGCAGTGAGTACTAAGTGCCCAAGCTTTCCTTGCATCAGGTCTCAGACATATGTTCCCAAGACGCACTGATCTGCAGAGCCTCGTAACATGCCTGCATCATAGAGAGTGTGACACACTATGCAGTCATGTAAAGTTGTGTTAGGCTGCGCAATGCATAACAAGACAATACATGCCCAAGCTTTGTGGTATGACTTTAAGCTGAACATGCAGGCCAGCAGCATTTGACAGCAATGGTCCATCAGAGCCCAAGACAGCCATGCCTGAAATGCTGCCAAGGTCTGATGAGTCATCTGATGAAGACAATGACCTGCCTCCTCTACATCAAAACAACAATCGGCAGGTCATCTACAGACATGAGGAGCCTGACTCATCAGACGAAGAGTAGTCTCAACTTACCCTCAGCCTCTGATATATGCTACTGTCATGGCTGTTGCCAACTATTGCAGTGCCCACAGCTTGCAATCAGCAGTATGCTTGATGACCTACACTGTGGCACATTCTCAAATATCCAAGTACAGAGTAGCATGTCTCTGCTGTGTATTTTCATTTACTGTAAGCATGCCAGTAGCTGCCATTAATCTCCTGCATAGTGTGAGCAACGGTGCAAGAAACGGATTGATGCTGCCTGTGTAGAAGGCAACCTGTCTGCAAATGTAGCAAATGTGACAACAGCTGCAACAATGCAGTACATGCGTACTCAGCTCTGACATGCATAGCAAAGTACCTCAATGTAAGCCTGCTTCCAGATTGCAGCTTTGACATGGTTTTGTCAGGCCCAAAATTACAATAACAGGTCTAAATGTACATTCAGCCAGAACCAATCACACATGGTGATAGGAAGAGTGGATTCTGGCTGCTCATGGAGGTCAGTTGCCAGAATGTGGTCTCTTTGCAGAGCCAACACTCAAGCACAAACTTTTGATCTACAACCGTGTATGCATGCTCTTGATGCACACAAAATTGGTGCACACAAGGATGACAACGGTTGACTTATTGGCCTATGGTAGTGCCCCAGAATGTGCGTAACTGTATGGACCTCCTACGACAGCGTCATGTACACTATCAATACAGTGCTGCTCTATTGTACTGACTACTGGACATTGCTAATGTAACAATGCTCTGGCATTGTTGCTGCCAGACTGATCTGTTCTGGTGATACACAATCTGCATGACACTGCCATCATAGCAATGCTCCAGCAGTTTCACATTTGAAACTGCCAGATTGATCTCTTCTGATACATACGTTGTCTTCCTGGCAACGCTCTGACAGCTGTAGCTGTCAGATTGATCTGTTCTGTAGATGTATGGTACAGCTGACACTGCCAATGTGGAAGCCCTTGACGCAGCAATCTGTTCTGTAATGAGGGCTGGCTGTGACGAGTGTGTCTTAAGTCAATGCTAGCCTGTTGACTTCACCGCTGTTGGTCCTAATTTGGCCAGCAGTCTATTCACACCAAGTTGAAGATCTATGCTCTCAAATGCTGTGGAATCTTGTGACTGTACTACCCTGTTTCAATTGTAGTCGATGGCTATGCAGGCCATGGAAATTACATGCTGAGCCTTTTCAGGTCTTGATGGCGCTGTCCAAGTACTCTTGTGCTTGGTCTTTGATATGAGCCATGGTCTTGTAGTTGGTCTGCAGCATCATTGAAGCAATAGCATCAGCATGTTACCAGCATTGTGTGCACATGAAACCATGCTTCAGACTCTGCATCTGTGTCCCAGCAGCAAGCATGGCATGGGTATATGAATTCTGGGGTGATGTCAGCGAACAACAGCTGAATTCAACAGCTGAATTCAAAAGCTTCAGCAAGTGCTAGCTGGATTTCATACAGAACGTGCTGTTTGTGACCCTAGGGTGCTGCAATGCTAAGGACAAACTGCAAGTTGCAAAAAAGCGCAGAAACACACATTTAGTGCCTTTGACAGCAAGCATGACTGCTCATGTAACTTAACTGACCAACAGGCAGCAGATTATCATTGCATGGAAAGCACATGCATCTGCCAAGCTTTCTTGCAAGGGTTCGTCAGTCTTGGCAAGTCATGTGGTGACTGACTCACCAGATCTTCCGGCAGGTTCCGCAGAGCATCTGCCAGAGTGGCACACTCATTGGGTCGAGCAGCATACCACGCCAAGTCTCTGATGTAGGTGCGGATGGTGAAAAGGATTGCCTGGGTCTTGGGGAAGCGTACCAAGGTCTCACGCTCACATCTGGTGAAGAGCGTTTGACCTGCGTTTTTGGGTGTGACCTCTTGGAAAGCATCCCTCTTCTTCTGTCCGGCTGTCATAGAGCTGCAGGGAGTCAGGCAGGGTGAGAGGCCTAAAAGCATTATGTGTACACTAGGGACCAGCTGAGATGGCAAGCACCCACATTCTGAGCTAGATTGTTGCATGGAAGCTAAATTGATGTCTCATGACTGTTTCTAAAACAGCCAGAAGTTGTGTTGCTGTCATAACATGAGTTGTGTGGCATCTCTGGGAAGTTGCATGGAAAGCTGTTTGACGTAATTAGGCAGCAGACTGGCAGGGCACAGGAAGGTGGTGCAGAGATGATTCAGGCAGCCACCATCAAACTTGTTCATTGACACTTGGCACCAAGTCAGATTTCAGCTGGGCATGTGCTACTTCAGGTGACCCAAGGTGCATGCAACATGTCCAGCAAGTGGCTGGAACAGCCAATCATAGGCATTAAAACCCAAGGAGATTCCACAAATCAGCTCAGCACGCCATCTTATCAACACTGTCTTAACTCACAGCTGTGACAGCAGATGTGACACAGGTGTCACGTGGGACTCACGTGATGTCCTCCTCAGTGAGGGGCTGAAACAGCTGGGGGTGGTCAGTGATGGCCCAGTTGGCCCTCCAGAAGGGCTTGGGGGGGCTCAGCCTCTGCATGAAGGCATCCACAGGCTTGGACACCTCCTTGTGGAACTTGGGCACTGGGCTGTGGATGGCCTTCATGTCTGCCCCTATCTTCTCCAGCAGGCTCCAGCGCTGGGGGAACAGCACGGCCCCTGCTGTAAACTTGAGGGTCCCCTCCACATCTTGCATGATGCACAAGTCCTCCTGTGAGAATAGAAGAGGACGCTTTTGAGGGATCATAAATGGGAGCCTCCTAAGGCGGCAGCCCGGAGCATTCTTTGCTTAAAATCCTCCTGTACTCATGCCAGGAGGGAGCTGAGTTGCAGTGCACACTGCTAATGCATGTTGGCTAACCAAGCCCGTATGTTTATTGCCACTGCCACTGCTTTTTATTCTTACTTGATGTCAGAGGTTATTATGTCATAATAAGTAGTACTGTTACTATCACTATTAGTATTACTACCATTGTTCAAGACTCCAATTTAGCATGCAAGCGCTTGATGGAGAGTCTGCTGTCCTGTTGGGCATCATTGTTGCAGCAGCAGCAGTGTAGACATGATCAGGTGTAATGATGTATAACAGAGTGGCTGTGGCATTATGAACGCATTGCTGGTCCTCACCAGGAACGCAGGTTCCAAAATGTAAGTACATGGTTGTGACTTTCACCATCGTTTCTCAACAACTGTTGTCAGGACTAGGGTTGACCAATGCTGATGGATGCGACAAGACTGCAGCAGCATATAAGATGAAGCTTGAAGCCTTAGGTGGTGCAGTATGCCCCCTGGACTGTGCAGCAACATCAGCATTGCACAGCTCATCAGAATTTGATGTGACAGCTTTGGACATGAGCAACAGCGGTGTGTGTGATACCTGGACAATACGGGCGCAAGCCTCCAGAGGGTCCATAGCACCACCCTCAATCTCAAAGGTCTCGTTCGTCTTCAGGGCAGTCAGGATGTTGCCCTGCTTCTGAAAATGCTCTGGGTACTCCTTTGGAAGGAAGTCAGCCAGCATCTGAAGCATCTCTGCACATGCCTCCTTAGCCTAGACACAAGCAAATCCTGTCAGGCAGTGAATGGGGCGCCCTAGGTCAGGGACAAATGCTGAATGCTATCACTACATGCATACATGTGTGCATCAGGTGACCAGCTGCAGCACCTCTCACATTGTTGTTGAGAGTGACTGCTAAGGAAAGTCAGGCAAAGCATATGCATTGGCAAGCATGTTTACAGCAAGTGTAACTATTTGCAAGCTGCAAGAAGCAGTGAATGCAGCTTACACATGGCTGGCAGGCAATGACCAGATGCCGCTTGTCCTCAAGGATCTCGCGCCTGAGCTGCATCTCTTCTTCATATAGACTGTCAATCTCCATCCAGTCGGCGGGGTTCATTGGCTCCAAGCCCATAGTCATTCTGTAAGGACCTGCAAACACCCAGCAAGCAAATACACGATTGGGGGTTTGACACCATAGCACCTGAGAAGGAGCCGTTGTTGTATAACTCCACATGCATGGCTGTTACCTGGCTTCATTTGCTTTGTGTAGTTGTACTCCGCTGGCTTGACAGGTGTTGCCTTGCCAACGGTGGGCTCAGACATGTGCTTTGTAGTGGTTGCGGTTGCATTTTCAATCGCAGTTGCTGTTGCTTGAGCCCTTACAGCGTTGATTCTCAAGCCATAACTACTCCTTCGAATGGGTGAACGGGTGAAATTGGTTGGCAGACCACGGGTAAGCGATGCAGATCCGGGAATACCTTGCGACTTCATGATGGCTTTGCAAGACACCTGCACGGTTGAAAGATGCCTGCTTACTAGTCTGATCACGGTCAACATGTGTATCACTTGATGGCGCAGCCAAAGCGTTGGCCCAGCTTGCGGCTGCATGCTTTCGCTCACAACACAAAGAGGTGGCGTACCGAGGAAGTTGACAGGGTGTTTTTGGTCGGGCGAATGGCCTTGCAGGAGATTTTGCCTACTGCTGACCTCGGGGGCCGGATCGGGCTACAGATGCGGGGGTGCAAGTTTCCGAACAGCTGCAGCTTTTCAGACCGAGACGTCGCACAACTGAACGCGTCGCTGTCTGTCGAAGACGGTCCAAACCTCAGTTGGCGGGTACCATGCGGCTACAGTAATTTAAGGCTGAACAGGCCTTTTTTTGCGAGTCTCGGAAGATTCATTACGTACTAGCACGTGGACCGCGCAGTTTCTGTCGACCCATCTGTCTATGCTATGCTTAGCTGAGTCCCGGGTGCTAGATCTGAGCTGCTGGCCGCGAGTCATTAGACACAAGCAGACGTCCGTGGTGCAATACCTGGGGCAGAAATGACATGAGCGGCCTTCAGCACGAGCAGTAACTTCAAAGCAAGGTTTAGGTCACGCAGTCCGTCCAGGCGCAGGCACACGAATGTGAAAGGGCACAGGATGATAGCTCGTGACCAGCTATCATAATATGTCTTTGACAGGGGGTACTGTCTTTTGTTATGTCTGAGCTTACATTGCTTTAGCCAGCCAAGTCTAAGCACATAGAGAAGAATGTCAAGACGATATCAAGACACTCAGACTCAACATGCAAACCCGCATGTGAACTTACCTGCGTGTGGTCTTACGTGTGCACATGTACATGTTGCGCAAACGAGGGCCTCATGGTGTCGGTGTTTGTGCAACTGCAAAGTGCTGCAGTGCGCTGTGACGGCGCACTATGGCACATTGCATGAAGAGAGCTCATGTTATAACTAATCAGACAATCAATCATGCTTTTGAAAACGCATGGGTAAGTAGTCAAGGACCATGCTGCATGTTACAGGAATTCTGAGCTGGCGGCTGGAAGCAATGGTATCAGCTGTGTTCCATCTGCCACCTCACTGCCACTAGCTATGCCCTTTTTCAAAAACCAAGGGAAGGTGGGTCATATCATACGACAGCAGTATGCCAATACAGGCTCTGATCACGCAGCCTAAGTTAACCTTTGTCTGCGTACTTTATCTGACCGGAAATCCCGATGACCCAGGCACTTTACCAAGCTCTATCCTTGGGAACATGTATCTGAGATCCAACCTATCAAGGGAACAGCATGCCACTGGCGTGGATTTGTACTCAGTCCAGGTAGGGGCTTTAATTTGCCTGCAAATACTAGGACATCAGCCACCATATGGTGCATGAGATGTACTAGTATATACTGTCGGCACTGGCCAGTGAGCTTGGCTGTGGAAGCTTTGTGTTGAAACACAGTCTGCACTCATGTGCTCATAACTCTGCGCTTGTTTCCTCCAGCTCTGAACACCAGATTGCTCAACCAAGTTCCATGCCACAAAACAATTGCAGAAAAGATTGCAAATCTTGAAATCTAGATACCTTTTGAAACCATGAAAGAAGTGTTATGATGATTTAATCCTGACACACAGGGATGTATAGATCCACTGACACATCTAAGGCTTGAGCGCTGGTACAAGGTGGTACAAGCATGCACTTGTGGCTTTTAGGCAAAGCAGGGAGCACAGCTGTTGACAGAGGAACAATTGCAGTCACACTCATCATGTGTGTTCATGCAACAAGGGAGGAGCTTGCAGCCAGCTCACTGTGCATGTGCTCTGCTCAAGCAGCAAGGAGCACTCAGTAAGATGCACATGCAAGAAGCAAAGCCACAAAGCACATTTCAAATATTGTGAATGACCGGCCCGAGCACTAAAGCCAGGAGCTCATCCAGGATGCTAACAGATTCACGTGAACATACATCAAAGAAGACATCAAGCATACGTGCTGCTGCTGCGCAGTATGTCTATGCTCAGTCTGCTGATGCAAGGGCTTTGGTCCTAGTGCAACAATACCAGCAGTGCATGCCTGATAGCAGCGAAGGACTGGGAGACACACCTAGCTACTTGAAGACTGGATTGCCTGGCAGGAACAGCTGTGATACAGGTTGCAGTCAATGAGTCTAATGTCTGCCTGTTATAAGCTCTCGCAAGAACAACTGCCTCGACAGCTGGGCATATGTAGTGCATACTAGATCAAGTAGCCCAACATGGCTGAGACACGCACGAATGGGAGTGCTTCCAAGACAAACAGCAAGATGTAGTGGCATCGGTTTGTGTCATATGTCGAACAGCCCAGCAGGAGACCAGCTCACAGACAGTAAGTTGTTTTCAGCCCAGTAATATATAGCTTGAGTCGTCGGTGTCAGTTGCTCTATTAATCCAACTTGCATCCAGCATGAACGTTGCGATAACAACGCTGCGGAACGGAGGGAAATTCAGCAAGAATCATTCTCCCGCCGGCTTCCGCTTGATGTGGCCAGGCGTCAAGGTCACACCTGTACATATCTCTTCAGCTAAAATGACGTTATCGGTATCTGCCTTATGTTACCGCGAAGTTGTGGCTTGACCGGGCGGGTTGACGGCCATATTGAACGCACTTTTGCGATATTTGTACCGGCAATCAGACAGTGTAACAGCGCAAGGCGGCTTGGTGCTGTTAAGCAGGATGGGTTCTGTTCGCAGAGCTGCTGTCGGGCTTCTACTATGTATCTGTCTGTTGGGCTTGTCCGCGCAAGCACTTGCGCAGACCCTGAATCTACAATAACACTGCATCCGGTAATATCGTTTACGTGTCCACGAGTAGCCTCAACAACGTAAGTTGTGTACTGCAAAAGTTCTGATGTCTGTTTCTATCCGGCGCGAGCTGCTTGATGAGTACTCAGAGATGAGCTGGCTGGCTTGTGTAGGTGTATGCCATCATAGATACAAACAAGGATGGCATTGCTGACTCTGTGGTCACTGTTGTGGACAATCTTGCTGCACCCTTGGGCCTAGCGTATGCCAATGGGTCGTTGTGGGTTGCTACCACACCCACCATTTACAGATTTGACAATGTGGATGAGCTGGCTTTGGCTGGCCAGGTAACATTGTGCGGTTTATTGCAAGGCCAGCTCAAGCATCCATATTCTAAACATCAGCCTGCTACAGCTGTCAGAGTGTCGCAACTTGCACTCAAAACCTCCTGTGGTCATGCAGAACTTCTCAACACCAACTATAATTCTGCCTGGTCTTGGTATGCCAAGCGATCACGGCAACCATTACATGACCATCGGTCCAGACAACATGATCTACTTCAACCTTGGAGCCCCATTCAACATTGGTATACCTCCAGCTGTGGGTGTGGACAATTTGACATTTGCCACCATTGCCAGGATGACACCCAACGGAACAAATCTGACCACTTTTGCCACAGGTTGGTCATGTGTCCACTGCGCTCACTGCTGTTGAAACTGATCCTCTGCCGTCTAGACAAAGTGACACCCTGTGTTTGAGCTTGCCAAACTCTCCACGTGTTAATTCTCGGCAAACTGGATGTGCACATGCAATCTTTCTCTCTCTCTTTCTCGTGGCCCTTTGATGTCTTACGTTCTACTCAGCACTCCTTGCATCTCTCTCCTTGGGCTGCATTTGCAGGCATCCGGAATATAGTCGGAATGCAGTTTCACCCTGTTCTCGGCGCACTTTACTTCAGCAACAATGGCAGGGACAATGTTGGTGATGATGTGCCTGATGACTACATTGCATATGCCCCTGTAGCCGGCCTCGACTTTGGTTACCCCTACTGTCATAGGCAAGTTGCTGTCTGCTCAAATTGTCATGTAGGGATCATCATGCCCCATTTATGCCATGATCAACCTCTGCCACATACAAAATGTGCTTGGTGCTGTCGTTGAACTGCATTTGTTAAGCTGTCAAAACAATAGATGTCGCACTCAGACAACGGCAAAATGCTGCAAATGTGTGAGAACTTTACACATGTGTGTACAGCATCTGCATCACAGCTAGCGACTTCTTGCAGCCTCTAGATGTGCCCGGTCTCTAGATGTTATTGATGAACAACTGCAGTTTAGTCAAATGGGCTAGCTGGCCCCCAACGACTGCAAATTTCTGACTGACTGGTCCTATCCAATGGCATGCATCAGTCAGCAGAATGGGTGATGAGGCTCCTTGGCATGCAGGCAGGGACTCGGGGATCCCGAGCTGAGGACCCCAGGGCCGGGTCTCCCATACCCTGACCCCGAGTTCACAGCCCCAGCCATGGAGGCTGTCAACGCCACTCTGGCACAGCAGACTGGTTACTGTGAAGGTGCGAGCTTACACTTCACGCTATCCCATTTGGTCCCTGCAATCTCCCTACCACACAATGCCAACTGTGCTCAGATGTATTGTGCTTGAACCTGTGTTTAAAAAGCTGGCCTCCACTTGAGCAGTGTGCAATGCTGTCAAATTGTGTGCGTCACTTGGAGGCATCTGGCAGAAATGACCACTGCCTGGGACACAATCATCTTTTGCTTATATGGTAGCCATCAGTTGTCTGTGGCTGATTTGTTGTTTTGGTGTACCTGCAGTAACTCAGACGCCACCGGTTCAAACTGTGGGGCCCCATGTAGCTACACTGGGGATGAAGTTTTACACAGGTGACACATTCTGCCTGTGTGCTGCTGAGTGCAGTTGAGAACCAAGCAATCATGTCCATGCATGACACAATCCCAAACAGGCTGGGCTCATGGACATTGTTCTTGTTCTGTGCTCAACACAGGATGCCTTCACAATATCTCATCTGGTCTCCAGCACTGCTTGACCGCTGCTGCATAGCAAGCACATGCGTGCTCAATGCCACTGCGCCTTGCTTGCAAGCCTCACATGCTACTGCCTTTACTCATTGCCTTGCTGACGGTGCCTGTTTTCCTCTGCAGGCAGTATGTTCCCCGCCTCCTACAACATGTCCATCATCAACGCACAGCACGGCAGTTGGGACAGGACTCCACCCATTGGCTACCGAGTCATGGTCCTCAACCTGAACAGTGATGGCTTGGCACAGAACTACTCAGCTTTGGCTGAGGGCTGGTTGCAACCTAATGGCACTGCCTGGGGTGAGCTGGCTGTACTTTGATTTACTTGTTGAGAAACACGCCCTAGACCGCAATCTGGCATGATGGTGCGTCATCATAAGAAAAAGCTACTGTTGCATTGAGGCATTTGTCTGTTCCCCGCTTCACAAACAGCCTTGACATACAGCCTTCCAAATGCAGCATGATAGGTACTACTAGGAGAACATCAAGTTCCATGGCATGTGTGTGCATGTCCGTGCGATATGTTGAGTTTGTCTGAGGTGTGTTTGCATGACATGTGCAGGTCGACCAGCTGATGTGTTGCCCATGCCTGATGGGTCGGTGCTAGTGTCTGATGACACAGCAGGCGCTGTCTACCGTATCACCTACAATGCCACTTTGGCAGGGATCTCCATGAGCAATGTCACTGCTGACAGCACCAACTTCACCAGCGGTGTGTTGCCTAGTCTGGCACTTGCACCAGCTCCTGACATGTCCACAGAGGCACCAGTGTCTACTGCTGGGTAGAAGAAAGGTTTTTTTAGCCATCTCTGGCTGATTTTGCTATTTTTTTGGCTGCAATTGCCAATGATTTTGTGTGCTTGCTTGGGATTGCTAATAGGATGCGTTTCTGAGGGTCATCACGGACAAATGCTATGAATGGGTTGTTGTCTTGCGTGGAATAAACAATCTCCCTGTTTTGCTTGTAGCTATAGAATAAAAGGTTTTCCTAATGAAAGGTTGACAGATACTTTCAGACCAGTCTGACCTTGACTTGTAGTTTCATGAAGGGACTTTATGTTGAGCTGATTTGCTGCTCTTGCATGAAGGGACTTTATGTTGAGCTGATTTGCTGCTCTGTCCCACCCTTTTGCTTGTTTCTTGAGATCTTTGACGCACTGGCACGTGCACTGCTGTGCTGTTGGGTGAATCTGTGGTATCTTGGCTCTTGATGTTTAGCATCTAGCTGCTGCGACATGTTCACGATTGCAATGTCATTTCAACAGTTACATCAACGGCCGCCGGCATACTCCTGCCTGCACATATGTGGCATGAGATGGCATATGCGAGCAGCCCTATGCTAATGTGATGCACCGGATCTGTCAGCAAACGTACATGATCACACACGCCTGGCGAGAAATTTCACCAGGCTCAAGATATTCGAATTTATCTCACGCAGCCCAAATCAACTCAGGGCTGATGTTTAGATTTCAGGTGATGACTGAACCACAACTTCGGTCATGGCTTCCTGCGCTTCGCCTCTGCTGTCTCTGGGCAAAGTTTGCGACACCTGAAGTGGCTTGATTCACAGCAAGGGAGGCAGTGGTACTGTCACCCCTGGTCAGTCGCGCAATGCGCAGTTAGCTCTTCCGCCTTCGGGAGGTTACCGCATCAGGCGTGCGTGCTGCACGACCACCGGAGCTGGCCCGATGGGGCAATGCTGCTCTTGCGCTGCCCACGATGGTCTGGCGGTACAGACAGTTTCGAATCAACAAGACAGCAAGGGGTCTGGTGCACAGCAGGTATGCTGCAAAGGTTGAGCTGGTGTGGCAATCTTCTGCAGCAGGAGGCACTATGTTGTCACGTTCTTGCAGATGCCAGAATGCTTTGGCTTGCTTTCTGCAGGGGACAAGCAAGCTAAACATTGCTGTAGCAAGTGCAGACACACCTGTTGCTGTGCGTGCTTCTTCAGTCAGTTCCCTGACCCCATCAGGCAGCGAGAAGAGGCACCGCGCTGTAGCAGCTTCCCCTACTCGTTTCTTTGAGCTGCTGGTAAATTTTCTATGCCAGCAATCAAGCTAACGCTTTTGCCCCTGTTTGGGCTGCTCTGTATACTATGCATCAGCAAGCCGGTGGTGTGCAACAATGTGATGCTCACTGCCTCGAGCTTTGCCAAGATGCTGCACTTCACTGTTGCCATGAAAAGCATGCAAACAGGGCCATTGCATGCATCTGATGCATGGTGGCAACTGGCTCAAGGAAGCTCAGAGCAACACAAATGACAGCTGATGAGCAAAGCACAATCACCACAACACATGACGGTTGTGTCCTTACTCACAGGGTGCAGCATCTTGCAACCTTGCAACAAAGTCTTGCGTCAAGCTAGCATGCAGCTTGGGCATTCAATGCAGTCCAAGTATGAGTATCAGCGTCAAGTTTGTTATGCATAGGCGGAACCAAGTGCCAAGCTTCGCACTGAGCTTCTCCAGAAAGCCAGCATGGAGTACCAAGCCTCTGGGGATCTGGGACCTCTGCAGCCAGACACACCACAAAACAGTGTGCGCTCCCTGCTAAATGCACTGCTGCTGAAGCAGGCTCCCAACCAGGTACCTTCCCCTTCCCCTTCCCCTTCCCCTTCCCCTTCCCCTTCCCCTTCCCC